>CAEZTU010000011.1_pt1 | contig 29441 bp, 29 predicted proteins | sample 7264301 | NCBI WGS metagenome assembly CAEZTU01 (sample SAMEA6813812, study PRJEB35770) | freshwater metagenome | biome: Freshwater; feature: Freshwater reservoir; material: water | place: Czech Republic | collected 2017-08-18 | depth 0.5m m | reverse complement strand
GCCAACTTGTTGGTGCTGGAGAAATCATTGTTCGCCAACGTGGCACACATTTTCACCCAGGTGTAAATGTTGGACGCGGAACTGATGACACATTATTTGCTTTACAAGCAGGTTCTGTGAAATTTGGTTCACGTCGTGGTCGTCGTGTTGTTGACATTGTCCCTGCGGAATAACCCGCTCAATTAGACATACCCAAAAGGGCGGGCTTTTTATTAAGCCCGCCCTTTTGCATTATTAAAAAGGTGGTGCAGAAATTATGTTTGTTGATCAAGTGATTCTGCATGCCAAAGCTGGCAACGGTGGCAGTGGTTGCACATCTGTGCATCGTGAAAAATATAAACCTTTAGGGGGACCAGATGGTGGCAATGGTGGAAAAGGTGGCGATGTTGTATTACTCGTTGACACAAATGAAACAACATTATTGGAATATCATCGACATCCACATCAAGAAGCACCAAATGGAAAACCAGGTCAAGGAAGTCATAACAGTGGTGCAAATGGTGAAGATTTAGTTTTATCTGTACCGGCTGGCACAGTTGTTTATTCAATGCAAGGTGAAATTTTAGCTGACCTTATTAATCCAGGCATGAAATATGTTGTTGCCCAAGGTGGTGCTGGTGGATTAGGCAATGCGGCACTTTCCTCAAATAAAAGAAAGGCTCCAGGTTTTTCACTTTTAGGCGAACCAGGTGACATTGCTGATGTAAAACTTGAATTGAAATCTTTAGCTGATGTTGCATTGGTGGGTTTTCCAAGTGCAGGCAAATCAAGTTTAGTTTCTGTAATTAGTGCAGCAAAACCAAAAATTGCTGATTACCCTTTTACAACGCTGGTTCCAAACTTAGGTGTAGTTAAGGCCGGCGACGTAACTTTTACTGTTGCAGATGTCCCAGGATTAATTGAGGGAGCAAGTGCCGGTAAAGGTTTAGGTCTTGATTTCTTAAGACACATTGAAAGATGTGCCGTGATCGTACATGTAATTGATTGTGCAACTTTAGAACCAGATAGAGATCCACTTCAAGACTTAGACATTATTGAAAAAGAACTAAAACAATACGGTGGACTAGAGGACAGGCCAAGAATTGTGGCATTAAATAAAATAGATGTTCCAGAGGCGCGAGAGTTGGCTCAAATGATTTTGCCTGAAATTCATGCACGAAATCTTGAAGGATATTTAATTTCAGCAGTTTCTAGAGAAGGCTTAAAGGAATTCCTCTTTGCTGTTGCTGAGTTAGTTATGCAATGGCGAAAAACTCATACTCAAGATGAGAATGCGAGAATTATTATTCGCCCAGACGCAGTTGGCGAACTAGGATTTAATGTTCGACATGACGGAAATCGTTATTACGTTACAGGTAATAAAGTAGAACGATGGATTAGACAAACTGATTTTGCCAATGATGAAGCAATTGGATATTTAGCAGATAGATTTCAAGTTTTAGGTATTGAAGAAGCATTAAGAAAAGCTGGCGCAAAACCAGGTGCTGAAGTTGCCATAGGTGAAGGCGAAAACGCCGTACTCTTTGATTGGGATCCAGGAATTGATAGTGGAGTTAAAAATGTACGCGGCCCACGCGGAACTGACATTCGATTGGATGGAAGATGAGTAGTCAATTAAGAACTCAAATTTCCAAAGCCAAAAGAATTGTTGTAAAAGTTGGTTCTTCTTCTTTGACCACAGCCCAAGGTGGAATTGATACACAAAGAATCTTGGCACTTGTTGAGGCTTTAGCAAAACATAAAAATACAGGGCATGAAATTGTCTTGGTTTCTTCTGGAGCAATTGCTGCTGGATTATCCCCACTTGGATTAACCAGTAGACCAAAAGAGCTTTCCTTACAACAAGCAGTAGCAAGTGTTGGCCAAGGTCTTTTAGTGCAAAGATATGCTGAATCTTTTGCTAAACACGGAATAACAGTGGGTCAAGTTCTTTTAACTGCTGAAGATATGAGTAGAAGATCTCATTATCGAAATGCTCAAAGAACCTTTGCCAAACTACTTGAATTAGGCGTAGTACCAATTGTTAATGAAAATGACACCGTGGCAACAGATGAAATTCGAGTTGGCGACAATGATCGCTTAGCCGGAATTGTTACCCACCTAATTAATGCCGATGCCTTAGTTTTACTTTCAGATGTTGACGGGTTAATGACTGCACCACCAAGTCAAGCTGGTGCAAAACTTATTTCTGAAGTTAAATCCTTTGATGATATTTCCCAGGTGCAATTAGGCGGGGCAGGAATAAGTGGTGTTGGTACAGGTGGGATGAGCACCAAGGTTCAAGCAGCTCGAATTGCTACAGCTGGAGCTGTTCCAACAATTGTGACAAGCGCGCAAAATTTGACATCTGTTTTTGAAGGTCAAGATGTTGGAACAATTTTTTGGCCAAGTAAAGAAAAACTTTCTGCCAGAGAACTTTGGTTAGCACACGCCACAGATGTAAGAGGCTCAATTGTTATTGACCAAGGAGCGGTAATGGCTGTGACAGAAAAACGTGCTTCTCTTTTACCTGCAGGCATTAAGAATGTTAAGGGCGAATTCGAAGCAGGCGATGCAGTTGAGGTTGTTAGCGAATCAGGAAAAATTGTGGGCAGAGGACTCGTTAACTTTGATTCCATAGAATTACCAAACTTAATTGGTAAAAACACTGCAAGCCTCATGCAAGAATTTGGGGAAGGTTATGATCGAGAAGTAATTCACCGTGACGACCTGGTCTTAATAGACGAACAAGCAGTTAAGAATTAGACTTTAATTCATATGGCTGACAAAGATAACGCAGTTGTTGAGATTGCAAAGAAAGCCCGGATCGCTAGTTATCAATTAGCGCAACTTAATCGTGAAGTTAAAGACAATGCACTTATTTCTATGGCTCAGGCTTTGATAGCAAGCAGCGACAAAATTACAAAAGCAAATCAAGTTGATGTTGAAAAAGCAAAAAGTACTGGAACTGATGCAGCAATCGTAGATCGGTTAACTCTAAATACTGAACGAATAAAAGAAGTTTCCCAAGGCCTATTAGATATAGCAAAACTTCCAGATCCAATTGGTGAAGTAATTCGTGGCTGGGTACAACCAAATGGTTTAGAAATAGAACAAAAAAGAGTTCCAATGGGTGTTATTGGAATGATTTACGAAGCTCGACCAAATGTCACAGTTGATGCTGCAGGACTATGTTTAAAAAGTGGTAACGCAGCTCTACTAAGAGGCTCATCGTCTGCAAAAAACACCAACGAATCATTAGTTGAAGTTATGCGCAACTCCTTAAAAGAATCAGGCGTTGATATTGATGCAATTCAATTAGTTCCTAGTGATACTCATGAATCAGTGAAACAATTAATGAGTGCCAGAGGATTTGTTGATTTACTGATTCCTAGAGGTGGTGCATCTTTAATAAATTCAATCGTTAATGATTCACTCGTTCCAGTAATTGAAACTGGTGTTGGTAATTGCCATGTTTATATTGACAAAGATGCAGACATTGATATGGCTGTGTCAATTCTGGTTAATTCGAAAGCGTCAAGAGTAAGTGTGTGTAATGCAGCCGAAACTTTTTTAGTTCACCAAGACATCGCACCAAACTTTTTACCTAAAGCATTAGCTGCACTTAAAGATAAGCAAGTAACTATTCATGGTGATGAAAAAATTAAACTATACTGCGAGAAAGCAACGATAAGTTTTGAACCAGTTACTGATGAAGATTGGGCTGCAGAATATTACAGTCTTGATATTGCTGCTGGAATAGTTGACTCAATGGAAGAGGCAATTCAACACATCAGAAAGTGGTCATCAAATCACACTGAAGCAATTGTTTCTGATTCTATGACAAGTATTGATAAATTTGTTGCACAAGTTGATTCTGCTGCCGTTATGGTAAATGCTTCCACTCGATTTACTGATGGTGGCGAGTTTGGTTTTGGTGCTGAAATCGGAATTTCAAATCAAAAACTTCATGCTAGAGGGCCGATGGGGCTAGTTGAGATGACTAGTACAAAATATATTGTAAGAGGTAAAGGTCATATCCGAGGAAAAGTAGGAGAGAGAAATAAATGATAAAACTAAGTGAGATGGCAGAAAAGTCAGTTGATCTTCCATTTTCTCCAGTGATTTTTGGTCTTGGAACTTTTGGTTTGCTTTGTTTTGCACTTTTTCTAGTTACGCGTCTTGATTCTGATAGATAAAGTATGACCAGCCGTATTGGGCTGTTAGGTGGAACATTTGATCCAATTCATCTTGGCCACATTGCAATTTTAAAAACCGCATTACAACAACTAAAACTCGACAAAATGTTTCTCATTCCTGCAGGTGATCCTTGGCAAAAACAACCAATTACAAGTCCACAACATCGATTAGCAATGACTAAATTGGCAACCGAATCAATTTCAAATGTTGAGGTACTTGATTTGGAAATAAATCGATCCGGCCCTACTTATACTTTTGAAACTTTAGAGGAATTACACAAAAAATATGAAGATACTGAATTCATGCTGATTCTGGGTAGCGATGCGGTAGCTGGAATTGAAACTTGGCAGCAACCAAACAAGGTAAAAACCCTTGCACGCATTTTTGTTGTACAAAGAGCTGGTGACTTCACTCAAGACTGGCGATTTGATCGAATTCAGATGGATACAATACAAATATCATCTACTCAAATTCGAGAAAAAGTAAAAAACAAGGAATCAATTTCAGACCTAGTTCCAGCATCTGTTGAGGCTTATATTTTAGCCAATGATTTATACAAGAATTGAGTGTGCAATAATAGAGTAAATGATTGAAAGTATAAATTCTTAGTGCCAGCATCAACAAAGTCGCGACATTTAGCACAACTAGCAGCCGAAGCTGCACTAGATAAATTGGCAACTGATGTGACACTAATTGACGTAAGTTCAAGATTTCCTCTGGCGGATATGTTTGTAATTGCATCTGCCGCAAATCACCGACAAGTAAAAGCGGTATGCGAAGGTATTGAAAAAGCTCTTTCAGCCGAAGGTGTTAAACCGTTAAATAGAGAAGGCCAGTCTGATAGTCATTGGATTTTGTTGGATTACGAGGAAATTGTGGTGCATGTGCAATTAGCTGAAGATAGAGATTATTACAGCATTGAAAGACTTTGGAAAGATTGTCCAATCGAGGTTGTTAATGGCTAATCGTCAGCTTGTTTTGTGGAGACATGGAAGAACTAGTTGGAATCTAGAACAAAGATTTCAGGGTCAAACCGATATTCCATTGGATGAAGTAGGAGAGCAGCAAGCAAAGAATGCTGCACAATTACTTCGTCATCTTAAGCCAACATATATTGCATCATCAGATTTAATGCGTGCAAATAAAACAGGATTAGAGTTAGCAAGTTTATTAAATCTAGAAGTACCCAAAGATCCATTGTTTAGAGAAACTGCTCATGGATTGTGGGAAGGACTTACGTATTCAGAATTAAAAACAAAGTATGAAAATGAGTATTTGAATTGGTCAGCTGGTCAAGAAATTAGACCTGGAACAACAGGAGAAACTAGATCTGAAGTTGCCGATCGAATGGTTAAAGGAATTTATCAACATATTGTTAATGTTCCAGATAACTCTGTTTTTGTTATTGCAACACATGGTGGTGCTGCAAGAGTTGCCGCAGGAAAATTAATGGGTTTACCTGCAAAAACATGGGTATCTTTGGGAATCATTAGTAATTGTTCTTGGATTGTTTTGAATGAACCAGCCGAACCTCATTTGCCGTGGAGATTAGTTGAATATAACGCTGGATCTCTTCCCACACCTGCTCTAAGTGATGATCGATAGGACTCAAGAGAAACTATTTTAATAAGTTTCGGTAGAGTTCTATTTCTGTAACAAATAAATCGGGGCTATGGCGCAGCTGGTAGCGCACTTGCATGGCATGCAAGGGGTCAGGGGTTCAAATCCCCTTAGCTCCACTGACAAATAGATGGGGAATTAAGAGCTGATGAATATTAAATCAATAGGCAAATACCTAGTCTCAGTTGTGGTTCTCACTTTCGGGTTTTTCATTCTATTTTTTGCTTCACTGCCATTGTTTCCAAAAGAAGTAAACGAAATTGTAAAGCAGCGCGTAATTGGTATGAAATCTTCATCACCAATGGAATTCGCCAACGGAAAAGAGTTCTGGTGGATGGTCAGAGAAGGAAATACTCTGACTTTTCACAACAGCAGTGATGAGATAATTATGGGAACCTTAGTCCTAGAACTAGAATCAAATCCGTGCAAAAGTAAAGAAAGAATAATAGCTGAAATTATTGAAGACAAAAATCAGTACCAACTTGACTTAGATGAACTAGCTAGATTTTCAATTCCCTTTGAGATCAAGGGAAAAAGTGAAAGAATTCTTAGTTTGAATTTCACAAATAATAAGAAATGTTTATTAGATAATGGGGATTCTAGAGATTTTGGTGCAAAGCTTGTTGCGTGGTCCTATTTATGAGAGTGAAGAGAAAATCAAATTTTATTATAGGAATTCTGGTTTCTGTTGTTTACTTAGTTTATAGAACTTCAAATGTTTTTATCGTTAAACCCTTCTTTGACGACTTTGATAGTCCAGCATATTTTGACTTTCAACTCTATCCTTCTTTCAGAACTCACGGTATTACTGCGGTTTTTGCCACCATTCAAAACGAATTCTTGATTGCTCTTTTCCAAGCAGTTATTGGAAGCATGGTGTGGATTTATCTGTGGATTGTTATTATGGAGAAAATCAATTCAAATATTTTGAACGCTTTATTTACAATCTCATATTTTATCTTTGCATCTAGCTCAATAATTGTAGAACACGACTCAGTTATGCTCAGCGAATCGCTTTCAATTTCATCAACAATACTGCTCTTTGCAACGACAATTAAAATTATCGGAGCGTCACAGCAAATATCATCAAAGACTTTCTATGCCTGGGCTTTTGCTTATGTTTGGTTTTTCTCAACTAAGACACCAAATTCCGTCCTAATGCCTTTGATTATCGCTCCACTAATTTATGTTTTTTTCGTCAACTATAAATCTATAAGAATGAAATTTATAGCTATCATTACGCTTGGGTTGAGTATTTTTTCTTTCGCAAGTTCACTTTCCTCGGATGTTAGTAAAACTCTAAATACCGCTGGAACAATACATAACAGACTTTGGCTAGATGATCGTTGGCGTGATGAATTGTTACTATCTGGATACCCTAAATTTTCACATGAGATCTGGCTAGAGCACGGACGTAGTGACTTGGGAGTCCCTCCTGATCAGGCAGTTGTGAATTTACCTGAATATAAAAAATGGTGGGCGGACGAAGGTGAAAGCTTTCTAATCAAATTCACACTCACAAATCCAGATTATGCGGTATTCGGTCCCGTTGCCTTGCCGCTTTTAAATCCAACTTTTACGTATAAGAAAACTTTGCTAAGTGGTTGGAGTCAAGGCACTGATATGACCTTTGAAATACCTGGATTTAAGAACTCATTTCTTCAAAGAACTATTTTTTGGCCAGATGAACCAGAAAAGGCGTATTTAACGCTTTCATTATGCTTTATTGCAATCGGCTTGTCTCTTTTAGTGTTAGTTAAATACAACAATAAATCATTTTTCTACTTAATAGTTCTCACTTTATTTTACACATTTCTTTGGAGTTATTTTAATTGGTGGTTTGGTTCAAAACCTGTTGATATGACTAGACATAATTTAGCAGCAGCTATCATGTTTAGGCTTTTAGCAATTTTTTCCATTTTTTATGTAATCGATCTAATTATTAGACAAAAGAAAAGAATTCTGATACGTTAAAATAACGCACGGGAGTTCGGACCTGATCCGGACTGAGAGAGCGACTAAGTGGTGTCGCTGACCGTTTAACCGTTTGGGTAATGCCAGACAGGGAGAAGAAATTATGATTGTTATTTTCACAGTTTTAAATTATCCAGTAACTCTTTTGGAACTTTTAGCAGTAATTACGTCATTAACTGGAGTATGGCTTGGGACGACCGGATCAAGATTTACTTGGCCTTGGTGGTTAATTGGTTCAACCCTTTACGCAGTTTTGTTTCTTCAATATGACTTAATTGCAAGTGCATTCTTGCAATTGGTTTTTATTGCTGGAGCTATTTGGGGCTGGTTTGGCTGGGGCAAAACTGGAGCAAAACCAGGAAGATTAAGTTCTAAATTCAGATTAATTTGGTTATTAACACTCATCTTGTCGTGGGTTTTGTTAGCCCCAACATTGGCACGAATTGGTGCTGCCGCAACCTGGCCTGATTCATTTATTTTACTAGGAAGTGTAATTGCTCAAACACTAATGGTTAGAGAAAAATTTGAAGCATGGCCGATTTGGTTTGTTGTCAATATTGTGGCAACTGTTCACTATGCCAATCAAGAGCTTTGGTTTACTTCAATTCTCTACATTGTCTTCACAGCTGTGGCAATTGTGGGTTGGAGAAAATGGGTTGTTAAGGCAAATTCATATTGATACAGATCAGTCCAATAAGTGAATTAATTGAACTGGTCCAATCATCATCCACAAAATGTGGAGAAACAAAATTAATATGCATTGATGGTCCTGCTGGTTCAGGTAAAACAACTTTGGCTAATTCCTTGTCCAGGTATTTAGATAATTGCCCAATTGTTCACATGGACGAAATATATGAGGGCTGGGAAGAAGCCTTAAGTCAAAAAACATCAAATGACTTACACAAGTGGGTTGTTCAACCACTATTGAAAAAGCAGGTAATTGAATTCTTTAAGTTTGATTGGGCACTGACTAAACGAAATGAAAAAGTTGTAATCGCAATCCATCCCTACCTAATTATTGAAGGAGTGGGTTCATCAGTTAAAAAAGTATCTGAACACGCATGTTTGAAGATTTGGATAGAGGTTGAACAAAACGTAGGAATACAACGGGTTTTAAATCGAGATGGTCAGCAAATTAAAGAGCAAATGCTAAACTGGCAAATACAAGAAACGAAATACTTTAAGGAAAATAAGACCAAAGAAAATTCAAATATCTGGATTGATGGCTCGCCCGAGGTCAATATTGACACCAGTTCGCAATTCGTGAGGACTAATCGGTAAGTTTTACCTCGTGAACAACCCAAAAGATAACCAAGAAGCAAATTCCACACTGGACATAGAAGCAATCCAGGCTAAGTGGCTACCCATTTGGGAAAAGAAGCAACCTTTTAATTCCTCCAATGATCCAGATGATGAACGTCCAAGAATTTATGTTTTAGATATGTTTTCTTACCCATCTGGTGATTTACACATGGGTCATGCTGAAGCATTTGCCATCGGTGATGTTGTTTCTAGATACTACTTTCAAAAAGGTTACAACGTATTTCATCCGGTTGGTTGGGATTCATTTGGATTACCTGCTGAAAATGCTGCAATTAAACGTGGAGAAAATCCAGCAAAATGGACTTACGCAAATATAGAAACCCAAGCCGAATCTTTTAAACGCTATGCAATTTCTTTTGATTGGAATCATCGTCTTCACACCTCAGATCCTGAATATTACAAATGGACACAGTGGTTATTTTTACAGTTATACGAAAAAGGATTAGCTTATAGAAAAGCAAGTAATGTTAATTGGTGTCCTTCATGTCAGACTGTTCTGGCTAACGAGCAGGTTGTAGCAGGAGCATGCGAAAGATGTAGCGCTGTTGTAACCAAACGCGAATTAACACAGTGGTATTTCAAAATCACAGATTATGCCCAAAGACTGTTAGATGACATGGAGCAAATCGAAGGTAAATGGCCTGAACGAGTTTTAACTATGCAAAAAAACTGGATTGGTAAATCCGAGGGTGCCTACATTGATTTTGTGATCGATGGAATAGATAAAAAAGTAACTGTTTTCACCACCAGACCTGACACTCTATTTGGCGCTACATTTTTTGTTGTCGCTGCTGATTCAAAACTTGCTCAAGAGTTAGTTTTGGATGAAAAAAAGACTGAATTGAATAACTATATTGAACAAGTTAGAAAATCAACAGATATAGAAAGACTTGCTACAGATCGCCCTAAGACAGGAATTTTTCTTGGTCAGTATGCGATTAATCCTGCTAACCAACAGAAAATTCCTGTTTGGGCTGCAGATTATGTCCTGGCAGATTATGGCACTGGCGCAATTATGGCTGTCCCAGCTCATGACCAGAGAGATTTAGATTTTGCTAAAGCATTCAACCTACCAATTCAAGTAGTAGTCAAAACACAAGATGAGGACCCAAGTAAAACTGGAATTGCTACAGCTGGTGATGGCGAATTGATAAATTCAGGTCCATTAAATGGGTTAGACAAAGCAAGTGCCATTAAGAAAATGAACGAAATTCTTGAAACTAATAAACAAGGAAAAGGTGCTGTAAATTTCAGATTAAGAGACTGGTTAATTTCACGCCAGCGATATTGGGGCGCACCAATTCCAATAATTCATTGTCCATCATGTGGCGAAGTGCCAGTTCCAGAATCAGAATTACCTGTCAAACTTCCTGAATTAGCAGGAGATCAACTTGCACCTAAAGGAACTTCTCCACTTGCAGCAGCAACTAATTGGGTGAATACAAAATGTCCAAAGTGTGGCAATGCTGCACAAAGAGACACCGACACTATGGATACATTTGTCGACTCATCCTGGTACTACTTGAGATATCCATCAGCCCACGACAACACAAAAGCATTTGATCCAGAACTTCTAAAAAGATGGCTTCCAGTTGAACAATATGTTGGGGGAGTTGAGCATGCAATTTTACATCTTTTGTATTCAAGATTTTTCACTAAAGTTTTAAATGATCTTGGATTAGTAGATTTCAATGAGCCATTTAAAGCTCTTCTTAATCAAGGACAAGTAATTCTTGATGGTGCTGCCATGAGTAAATCAAAAGGCAACATGGTTGATTTAGGAGAACAGATTGCAGAATTTGGAGTGGACGCTGTTCGTCTAACAATGGTTTTTGCAGGCCCACCTGAAGATGACATCGATTGGGCAGAAGTTTCTCCCGGAGGTTCAAAGAAATTTCTTGCCAGAGCCTGGAGATTAGCTAAAGATGTTGAATCAGATGTTGATTCTGATTTTGCAAAAGGAGATATTACCCTTCGTCAAGCAACACATAGAACGGTAGAAGAAGTAACGACATTGATCGAATCATTTAGATTTAATGTTGTGATTGCTAGAACAATGGAACTAGTAAACATAACTAGAAAAGCAATTGACTCAGGTTGTGGACCAAAAGATCCTGCAGTAAGAGAAGCTGTTGAAGCAATAACGATTGTGTTATCACTTTTTGCCCCATACACATCAGAAGAGATGTGGGAAATATTGGGTCATAAAGAATTAGTTTCTAAGGTGGGATGGCCACAGGTTGATCCACAACTTTTGGTTAGAGATTCTGTGGTTTGTGTTGTTCAAGTCTCAGGAAAATTAAGAGCAAGACTTGATGTTTCGCCAGATATTAGTGCCGAGGAACTAGAGAAGTTAGCGCTGCAATCTCCAAATGTTGTCAAAATCTTAGACGGTAAAGCCGTAAGAACGGTGATCGTCAGAGCTCCTAAACTGGTAAATATAGTTCCTGAGTAATCCACAGGTTGAGTTTTTCCACAAAATAAATTAAAAAAGATATTTTCAATTGATAACAAAGTAATAATTTGTGAGTGCCCAATACAAATAACAAAGATTTATCTGACCAGATAATCAGAATTGCTAAGAAAAGCCTTAAAGCCTCTAATAAGACAGATCAGGTTGAAGTTAAAACAAATTGGCGCTTTGAGATAACTCAAAGAAACGCCAAGTCAATTTTGCTCATCCTGACTTGTTCGGTTTTTCTCTCGATTCTTTACTGGTGGAATGCAAGAATGGTCTCAGACGATGAGTCATTATTAACAATTCCTACTAATGAATCTGTCGAAAGCGTCTTTGAAGAAAATCAAAATGACATCGCTATTTCAGAAGTTGTTGTTTATGTCTCCGGAGATGTCTTAAAGAGTGGTGTTTACAAATTACCAAATGGATCCCGTGTAGTTGATGCGCTAGCTAAAGCAGGGGGTCTTGCTAAAAATGGAAAAATCGGAGAAAACAATCTTGCCAGAGTTCTAACTGATGGTGAACAAGTTGATTTCAGTAGTTCTCAAACCAATAAAGTAAACAAATCAAAAAGTAGTTCGAGCAATAACAGTAACTGTGTAAATTTAAATTCGGCATCTCTAGGAGAACTTGATTCTCTTCCTGGGGTTGGCCCGGTTCTAGCCAAAAGAATCCTAGATTGGAAAGAATCAAATGGTGGGTTCAAATCAGTTGAGCAGTTAGGTGATGTTGATGGAATAGGTAAATCAAAATATGCAACTATAAGTGCGAAATCTTGCGTTTAGATATTGATGCAAGATTTATTCCTTTCGCACTAATAATCTGGATTAATTCGGTTTTAGCAATCTCAGATCTAAAGTTAATATCATTAGCCATAGTTTCTTTAATAACTTTAATTAGTTTTTATAAGAAAATTAACTACCTTTATGCATTAGTTGCGTTTGTAGCAGTTGTTAGCTCCTTTGCTCATGAATCAAAAGTGCGAATCTCTGAGCTAACTCCTGGGATTCCAGTTGTTGTCTATGCAAAAGTAATTTCTGATATTGAGAGTAGTTCAGGTAAAAATATTGGCATTTTTAGGCAAGAAGATACCTATTCAGTAATTGGCAAAACTTTTAGAATTGAGGAAACTGGACTTAAGAAAAATAAGGGATTCGAATACAAATCAAAAATTAAATTAGATTTTAACCAAATTAACCCAAACATTGCTTTTGGTACAAAACTCATAGCCCAAGGTTATTTAAAAGAATATAATTTCCAAAACATAACCTATTCAATAAAGGTTGACAAGGTTCAGATTGTTAAATCTCCAAATTTGTTGGATAAAAGTCTAAATTCCATTCGAGCAAAATTCTTATTGGTAACAAGCAAAACTAAAGGTGATGCAGTTGAGCTACTTCCTGGGTTAATCCTGGGGGATACAAGAAATCAAACTGAATCCTTAAATCAAGATATGAGAAATAGTGGACTTACCCACTTAACAGCCGTGAGTGGTGGCAACATAGCAATATTGCTTTTAGCAATAATTTGGCTTTGCCAAAAATTTAATTTAGATCTTAAAATACAAATACTCATCGGATTAGTATCGTTAGTTCTTTTTGCACTTCTTGTAAGAACTGAACCAAGTGTTGTTCGCGCATCCTTTATGGGAGCAGTTGCTCTACTTGGGTTATTTGAGGGAACGAGAAAACATGGTTTATCTGCATTGGCAATTACTATTTGTTTGGCGTTATTAATAGACCCTAATTTGTCAACTTCCTGGGGATTTAGTCTTTCCGTTTTTGCTACCGCAGGCCTACTCTTGTTCACAAGACCTTTTGCTGACCAAATCTCAAGAGTCATTCCAAAAATACCGGAAGCATTAGCTGTTTTAATTGCTGTAGCACTCTCGGCACAAATTTCGACAGCAGGACTAATCGCAGGTTTTAGTGGACAGATAACACTTTGGTCTATCCCCGCAAATATGTTAGTTGCACCAGTAATTCCATTTGTAACGATCTTAGGTTACCTGACCTTACTTTTTTCAATCGTATTTTTCCCACTTGGATTGTTATTTGGTCATCTTGCCGCATATTTTGCAAACTGGATTGGTTTTGTAGCAAATCAATTTGCTTCATTTGACTCAAGCATCATTCAAGTCCCTAAAGGACTGGTGGGTTTTTTAGTCATATCTCTTACTACGGGGCTTATTTGGCTTTCTTTGTTTTTGATTATGAAGTTCAAGTTAATTAATCTTAAAATTCTTTGGTTTTTAATTTGCGTGAGTTTTCTCATTCTTTTTCTGCTGAAAAATAATTACTCCAAGTCTTGGCCCATGAGGGATTGGCAGTTTGTGATGTGTGATGTTGGACAGGGAGACGGCTTAATTCTAAAAGATGCAACCGGAAAAGTTTTAGTGGTAGATGTTGGCCCTAATGGGAAACTTATGAATGATTGCTTGAAGAGTTTAGATGTTAAATCGATTGATGCTTTGATTCTGACTCATTTTCATGCTGATCATGTACAAGGATTAGAAATTGTCAGGAATCGACATGAAATAAAGAAAATCTATGTAACTTGGGTAGAAGATCCTATCTATGAAGTAAAAAGAGTTCGCGAGATATTGCAAGAGTTCAAAACAACTCATATGAAAGCAGGTGATTCAATTAATTTAGGAGAGATGGTAATTCAATGCCTTTGGCCAACTACTAACAAAATCGAAATTGGTTCAATTCCTAACAACTCCAGCATTGTAAACTTAGTAACAATTAAAAATGCCTCATTCTTGTTAACCGGAGATATTGAACCACCTGCCCAAGAAGCCATTAGAAAATTGTGGAAACTTCCACAAGTTGATGTGGTCAAGATTCCTCATCATGGTTCAAGGTTTCAGGATTCAAAGTTTGCGCAATGGACAAAAGCAAGACTTGCTTTGATCAGTGTGGGGGAGGAAAACAATTATGGGCATCCTGCAAATTCAGCTATAGATTTATACCGTGATTCAGGTATGCAGGTGTTAAGTACTGATGAAGTTGGTTCAATTGCGATTGAAATAAGTCCACATGATTCAATACAAGTCAGCACAAAAGAGTAGTCTTAGTTTTGATCCCAAATGACAAATCTTCCAAAAATAACCCTGATTACGGGTTCTTCAGATCTACTCGTTGATCGAGCTTTGGAAAAACTATGGAAATCATTAAAGTCAAACATAAAAGATATTAGTAAGCAAGAAATAGATGCAAAAAATGAAGATGCTCACACTCAATTCATCGATGCGATGTCGCCCAATCTATTTGGAAACTCGTATCTAGTGGTTGTCGATAATATAAATGTTGCTGAAGATAGCTTGAATGAAAAACTTGTCGAATTCTTAAGAAACGCAGAAGCACATGTTCCAGAAGATAATTACTTAGTGGTAATCCATCGGGGAGGCTCTGGTGGAACTGGAATAGTTAAAGCACTTCAAAAACAAAAAGTATCAGAAATTAAGTGTGAGGCAGTAACCCATCCTGAAGAATTTCTCTCATTTATGCGATCTGAATTCAAGTCTCATAAAAAAGCAATCGATGAAGATGCCTTAGTAGCACTTAGAGATGCAATTGGAGAAGAACTTGATGAGCTTTCGAGTGCAATTAGTCAACTTTGTTTTGATGTAATCGAGGATAAGATAACACTTGAAGCAGTTAAAAAGTATTATCAGGGAAATGCCGCAGTAAAAGTCTTTGATATTTCTGATTCTTTGTGGAATGCGGATACCAAAGCTGCGCTAAAAAGCTTAAACGATTTATTAGAACAAGACAGTAATTCATTTGTATTTGTTGTATCGGTATTGGCAAGCTCGTTGCGAAGATTAGTCAAATTTGCTGGGCTTCCTAGCTCAGCCAGTAACTATCAAGTCGTACAAGAACTAGGAATTAGTCCAAAGCAGGTTGAAAAAATTAGACCTCAACTAAAAAATTGGACTCCAACTTCTCTGGCTAACGCTGTTGTGGATTTAGCAAAAGTCGATGCTTATGTCAGAGCAGGCTTAGATGGAGTTTATTTAGATAATAATCAAAAGAGATTCTTGCTAGAAACAACTATTCAAAAAATTGGCTCTTACGCCAGGTAAGTTATTTTTTCTTTTTAGCTAACCTTTTGTCAATTGCTGATTTGCGATTTGCTGCTTGATTTTTGTGAAGTACACCTTTAGCAGCGGCCTTATCAAGTTTTTTACCAACTTCACGAGCTAATTTGGCAGCATTTGCGTCGCCTTTTTCTAAGGCTTCATTGAAATGGCGAATTGCAGTTTTAATTGATGAGCGCACGCCTTTGTTACGGTCACGTGCAGCATTGTTTTGTCCGATGCGCTTAATTTGCGACTTAATATTTGCCACTTTTAATTGCCCATTTCTTTGTTGAGATTTTGCGTGAGGCACTTTTTGTACCGCAGGCTCTCAAGGGTAGCGTGGGACTGTAGTGCCCAGGATAACCACCCTTACGCACACTCCATTTATAAGAGGAAAGACCACTAGAGACTCATCGTGACCACTGAGATAAATCCCGCTGGCACAACTCCGCCTGAACTAATAAGAAATTTTTGCATTATTGCTCACATCGATCATGGTAAATCAACTTTGGCTGATCGAATGTTACAAATTACAGGCGTGGTCGAAGAGCGAAATATGCGTGCACAATATTTGGATCGAATGGATATTGAGCGTGAACGTGGCATCACAATCAAATCCCAAGCAGTGCGATTACCCTGGGTTGGTTTAGACAAAAAGAATTACATTCTTAATTTAATTGATACTCCCGGCCATGTTGATTTCACGTATGAAGTTAGTCGCTCACTTGAAGCCTGCGAAGGAACAATTCTTTTAGTTGACGCAGCACAAGGAATTGAAGCCCAAACTTTAGCTAATCTTTATCTTGCTCTTGAAAACGATATGACAATTATCCCTGTATTAAATAAAATTGATTTACCGGCTGCTCAACCTGATAAATATGCAGCTGAACTTGCAAAGATTGTTGGTTGTAAGCCAAGTGATGTTCTCAGAGTAAGTGCAAAGACCGGACAAGGCGTTAGAGAACTTTTGGACTTAGTAGTTGTGGAGGTTCCTGCGCCAATTGGTGTAGCAGATGCACCAGCTCGAGCAATGATTTTTGATTCTGTTTATGACACATACAGAGGTGTTGTTACTTACGTAAGAGTTATTGATGGCAAGTTAACGCCAAGAGAAAAAATCAAAATGATGTCATCTGGGGCAACCCATGAACTATTAGACATTGGTGTTATTTCTCCGGAACCTAAATCCACTAAAGGCTTAGGCGTTGGAGAAGTTGGATATCTAATTACTGGTGTTAAAGATGTTAGACAATCTCGTGTCGGTGACACAATTACAGATGCAATAAAACCTGCTACAAAAGCTTTAGCTGGTTTCAAAGATCCAAAGCCAATGGTTTTTGCTGGACTTTTCCCAATTGATGGAAGTGATTACCCACTTCTAAGAGATGCGCTGGACAAGTTGCAGCTAAATGATGCAGCCCTTGTTTATGAACCGGAGTCATCTGTGGCGTTAGGTTTCGGTTACAGATGTGGATTCTTAGGACTTCTACACCTTGAAATTGTTAGGGAAAGATTAGATAGAGAATTTAATTTAAGTTTGATTTCAACTGCTCCAAGTGTGGGATATCGAATACTTATGGAGGATGGTCAAGAAATAGATATCACAAATCCAAGTGAATTTCCAAGTGGAAAAGTTTCTGAAATTTATGAACCAATTGTGAAAGCAACAATTCTTACTCCAAGTGACTACATCGGACCGGTTATGGAACTTGCTCAGGAACGAAGAGGGCAAATGCACAACATGGATTATTTGTCTGAAGATCGAGTTGAACTTCGATACACATTGCCACTTGCAGAAATTGTTTTTGATTTTTTTGATCAATTAAAATCTAAAACAAGAGGTTATGCCTCTTTTGATTATGAACCATCAGGAGAACAAGTAGCAGATCTTGTAAAGGTTGATATTTTGCTTCATGGAGATCCTGTGGATGCATTTTCATCCATCGTTCACAAAGATAAAGCTTATGCCTATGGTGTTGAAATGACAGGAAGATTAAAAGAGTTAATTCCAAGACAGCAATTTGAGGTTCCAATTCAAGCAGCAATTGGAGCACGAATTATTGCAAGAGAATCAATTAGAGCAATAAGAAAAGACGTTTTAGCAAAATGTTACGGAGGTGATATTAGCCGTAAGCGTAAATTACTTGAGAAACAAAAAGAGGGAAAGAAGAGAATGAAAATGGTGGGACGAGTCGAAGTCCCTCAAGAAGCGTTCGTTGCTGCTTTGCAAACAAACACTGATCCTGCTTCAAAAGATAAGAAATAATCAAAGTTAAGTCTTGAGTAAGTGATGATAGTTTCAAACACAAAACATAAGAGTGAAAAAGCGCTTTATACTTATTAGTAAGTATCATGGTGTCCATACGAAATACTTAAGATTAGGATATAAATGGCTGCACTACCTGAGGGAAGTCCAGCACCCCTTGATGGAAATCTAACGAACTTATTTGATCTAGTAAACAAACCATTTTCTTTGTATGTTCACGTTCCATATTGCTCAAAAAGATGCGGGTACTGTGATTTCAATACCTACACACCTTCTGAATTAGATCGCGAAGATCAAATTGAAAGCTGGCTTAATTCAGCAGTAAAAGAAATAGAACTGGCCAGAAGAGTGCTCAAAGAAGAATTAACTATAGATACTATTTTCTTCGGTGGTGGAACACCATCCTTGTTAGATTCAAATACTGTTGATAATTTCATTCAAAGTGTAAAAAGTAATTTTAAATTAAAACCCGGGATTGAAATAACAATAGAAGCAAATCCTGACTCGATTACTGAAGAAAAATCTCAACGATGGCTAAATTCTGGTATTAATAGGGTCTCAATTGGGATGCAAAGTTCAACAAAGGAAGTATTAAAGAAATTAGATCGAACACATAATCCAGATAATGTTTCCCATTCTGTAGACATATTAAAGAAAAGCGGATTCGATAATTTCAGTCTTGACTTAATTTATGGAACTCCTGGAGAAAGTTTGAACGACTGGGAAAATAGTTTGAAAGACGCTATTGAGCTAAACCCACCTCATATTTCTGCATACTCTCTGGTGATTGAACCTGGAACCAAGATGGGTGCCCAATTAAACAGAGGCGAAATCAGTCAAGTAAATGATGATGAGGCGGCTGATAAATACCAATTAGCAGACGAAATGCTTAACAAAAATAATTATTCTTGGTATGAAATATCTAACTGGGCAAAAAAAGATAAAGAATGTAAACACAATCTTAATTATTGGTTGGGGAGTAATTGGTGGGGAATTGGACCAGGAGCTCATTCTCACGTCAATGGAGTTCGATGGTGGAACCATAAATTACCTAAAGTGTGGCGAGAACTTTTAGAAAAACAAAACAGTCCAGCACTGGCAAGAGAAGTCTTATCAGAAGATCAAATAAGAAGTGAACAAATAATGCTGTTGAGTAGATTAAGAACTGGTTTAGGTAATCATGAATTAGATGAAAACAGGATAGAAAACTTAATTGCAAACCAACTAGCAACTTTGGATGCAAACAAGATCGTTCTTACCCTCAAGGGTCGATTGCTTGCTGATGAGGTTTTTAGACAATTAAGCGCTTAGGTTCTTGGTGAATCTAGATGTATTTTCAGCAGAAATTATGAGTTGAGTTCGCCGTTTCTTTAATGAGCAAGTAATCTAGCACTTAGGGTATTTGAGTGCTAAAGAAATGAAATGGTGATTGCAGACAATGGATGAACGCAAGTTCGCTGTTTTAAGGGCAATTATTGAAGACTATGTTGCTACCCAAGAACCTATCGGCTCGAAAAGTATTGTCGAAAGACACCGTCTGAAAGTTTCTCCAGCAACTGTGAGAAACGAAATGGCTGTATTAGAAGATGAAGGTTACATAGTTCAACCTCATACAAGTGCCGGAAGAATTCCAACTGATAAAGGTTATAGAACATTCGTTAATCGCTTAAATGAAGTTCGAGCTCTTTCAACAGCAGAAAGTAAAGCTATTACTCAAGTTCTTCAAGGGGCAGTTGACTTAGATGACGTTATGCAAAAAACTGTAAAACTCTTGGCCCAATTAACAGGTCAAGTCTCAGTGATTCAATATCCAATTCTTTCAAATTCTGTGGTTAAACATATTGATTTAATTGCTGTAACAGACTCAAGAATTATGATTGTTTTGGTTGCAAACTCAGGAAGGCTCGAGCAAGCAACGGTTGAACTACCAAAACCTTTAAGTTTGGATTCACTCGACGCATTGAGATTAAAACTAAAGTCGACTATTACTGATAAGAAATTCTCAGATGTTTCTACATTGATTTCAAACTTCTCCAAGACTGCAAATCCTGTCGAAGTCAAATCTGTGGAAGTCATTGTTGAGAAAGTAAATAACTTGGCAATGGAATCTGGAGATCAAAAAGTAATGGTTGGTGGAGCAGGAAATCTTGCAAGACTTGATCCTGATTTTAGTAAAAATCTGTTACCTGTTTTGGATGAGATTGAAGAAAATGTTGTGGTGTTAAAACTTCTAGGTGAAATGTCAAGTTCAGATGATATTTTTGTCAGAATTGGGCATGAAAACAAAGCCTCAAATTTGCACTCTGCATCAATTGTTGCAACGGGTTATTCAAGTGGCGACTCATTGTCAAAGTTAGGAATTGTTGGACCAACAAGAATGGATTATCCAGGAACTATGGCTGCGGTAGGTGCAGTTGCTAGATATCTGGGACGAATTTTAGGAAATCATTAATGGCAAACGATTTTTATGACGTTCTGGGAGTCGACAGTGAAGCAACTTCTGAAGAAATTAAAAAAGCGTACCGAAAACTTGCACGTGAATTACATCCTGATTTAAATCCAGATCCAGTAGCTGCAGAAAGATTTAAAGAAATAACTGCAGCATATGAAACTTTAAGTGATGATCAGAAAAGAAGAATGTATGATTTAGGTTTTTCTGGCAACGGACCTTCTGCTGGAGGTTTTGGATTTGGTGGCTTAGGTGATTTTGTTGATGCCTTCTTTGGTTCAACACAACAAAGAGGACCTCGTTCCAGAACAAGGCGTGGCCAAGATGCGTTAATCAGATTAGATATTGACTTAATGGATGCATTCACAGGATTAAATAAGGATCTAACTGTTGAAACTGCAGTTGTTTGCAACGTCTGCAATGGATCATGTTGCGCACCAGGAACTACACCCACAGTTTGTTCAATGTGTAGGGGTAGAGGAGATGTGCAAGCGGTTCAAAGATCTTTACTCGGACAAGTTGTTTCTAGTCGACCATGTCCACAATGTTCAGGTTTTGGAACTGTGTTACCCAGTCCATGTTCAGAATGTGCAGGTGAAGGAAGAGTTAGAACCCGTGCCACTTTGAACGCACAAATTCCTGCAGGAGTTGACACAGGAACAAGAGTTCAATTAGTCGGCAGAGGAGAAGTTGGTCCAGGTGGCGGAGATGCTGGAGATTTGTATTTAGAAATAGTTGTTAAGCAACATAAATCATTACATAGAGTTGGTGATGATTTACAAAGTATCGTGACAATTCCAATGAGTGCAGCTGCACTTGGAACCTCCTTTGAATTTAAGACTCTTGATGCTGCAGAGCAAATTACTGTCAAATCTGGAACTCAATCTGGAACAGTAATTTCATTAAGAGGACGAGGTATGCCTCGCTTAAGAAGAGAAGGTCGTGGTGATTTGCAAATCGAAATTATTGTTGAAACTCCACAAGGACTAAATGAAGAACAAAAGGGTTTAATTAAAAAACTCTCTGAGCTACGCGGTGAAGACTCACTAGAAGTTGAACCAGAGAAATTAAATGATTCAGGTTTATTCAGTAAATTACGAGATGCTTTTACACGCCCCTAAGTATGGAACCAGCCTATTTTCTTGTCTCAACATCTGATTTAGATTCACCAGTTTTTAACATTCAAGGAACAGAAGCCCATCATGCCCTTAGAGTTAGAAGGGTACGTGAAAACGAAAAGCTCGTTGTTACAGATGGTAAAGGCCAAGTTGCTGAGGTTGAAGTCCTAACTTTGGGTCCTGGTGAGCAAGTGACTGTGAAAGTTCTGAAAAAGAAAACAAAGGCACAAATAAAGCCCAGAATTTGTGTTGCTCAAGCCTTGGCAAAAGGTGAGAGATCTGAGCTTGCAGTGGAACTATTAACTGAAGTTGGAGTTGACGAAATTATTCCCTGGCAGGCAAATAGATGCATTGTGAAATGGGATGAAAAATCAAATAAGGGTGAAGAAAAGTGGAAACAGATATCTAGAGAATCTTCCAAGCAATCACGCAGGGCATTCTTTCCAGAGATTAAAAGTTGCCTTAACTCTAAAGAATTAGCAAATGAATTTAGTAATTATGCAACAGTTATTATTCTTGATCCCGACTCAAGTGTTTTATTCACTGATGTAATTCAAGAAGTTAAAAATGAAGTTCTTTTAATAATTGGACCAGAAGGTGGAATAGATGAGTCTGAAATGGAAATGTTTAAAAAAGCTAACTCCCTAAGTGCATCATTAGGCGAAACTATTCTTCGAACCTCTACAGCAGGCGCAGTCTCAGCAGCAATTTTACTTTCAAAAACTAGATGGCTAAACTAATAAGATGAGTGATTGCTTATTTTGCAAAATAGTAAACGGAATTGTTCCTGCAAATAAGGTTTTAGAAAATGATGACTTTTTAGCATTTAGGGATATTTCACCCCAGGCTCCAGTGCATGTATTAGTTATTCCTAAAAAGCATTTTGAAGATATATCTGAACTTTCACAAAAAGATTTAGAGTTATCTGCAGGTTTAATGAAAACTGCGACTGAGGTAGCAAAAGTGGAAAACCTAGACGCAGGATTCAGAATTGTCTTGAACACTGGAGAAGACGGGGGTCAAACGGTTCAACATGTTCATGCCCACGTACTGGGTGGTCGTGGCCTCACTTGGCCACCAGGCTAATTAGACAAATCTAGATAACTGAATACGATTATTAGACGATGACAAGTGTGAGTAGTGACTTCCAATCTCGTATCGTCGTACCCCCATCCTTATCAATGTCTGCATTAGTTGGAAGTAGCGACGAGTATTTAAGAACTATCGAAAATAGTTTTCCAAGAGTGGTTCTTCATGTGCGTGGAAATGAAATTAATTTATCTGGTCCTGCCGATGAAGTGAAACTTGCAAATCAACTTTTTTCCGAATTAATCACAGTGATTAGAACTGGGCAAAGTTTAAGTGTGGAGACAGTTGAAAGATCAGTAGGAATGCTTAGAAGTGAAAGTGAAATTAGGCCTAGTTCTTTACTAACTGCAGATATTTTAACTTCCAGAGGAAAATCAATAAGACCTAAGACTTTGAATCAAAAAGCCTACGTTGACGCTATTGATAAACACACAGTTGTTTTTGGAATCGGACCTGCAGGTTCTGGTAAAACCTATCTTGCAGTAGCAAAAGCTGTTCAAGCTCTTCAATCTAAACAGGTCAACAGAATTGTGCTAACTAGACCTGCAGTTGAGGCAGGCGAACATTTAGGTTTTCTACCCGGAACACTATCTGAAAAAATTGATCCATACCTTCGACCTCTTTACGATGCATTGCAAGACATGATTGATCCTGACAAGATCCCAAAACTTATGACTAATGGTTCTATTGAAGTTGCCCCCCTTGCCTATATGCGTGGAAGAACCTTGAATGATTCATTCATCATTTTGGATGAAGCACAGAATACTTCCCCTGAACAAATGAAGATGTTTTTAACTCGTCTGGGTTTTGGATCAAGAATGGTTGTTACAGGAGACGTGACTCAAATCGATTTACCTTCAGGAACAAAGTCTGGACTTAAAGTTGTACAAGACATTTTAAATGACGTTGAAGATTTAGCTTTCATTCAGTTGAATTCAAAAGACGTTGTAAGGCACAAACTAGTTAGTCGAATTGTAGAGGCCTATGAAAATTGGGATTCTGCAAAAGAAAAACGTTGAGGCTTAATTAATTTAATGATTGATGTCAGTAATTTAAGTTCTATTAACATTGATGAGAAAAGCGTTATTCACTACGTGAATCAAATGCTTAAATTTCTTAAAGTTAACCCAAAATCTGATGTTTCAATCCTTTTTGTAGATGAAGATGAGATGACCAAACAACATGTTCGTTGGATGAATGAAGATGGACCAACTGATGTTATGAGTTTTCCAATGGATAATGTTTTATTGGCAAATAGTAAAAGTTTAAAAAAACAAGCAACTTTGGGGGACATAATTATTTGCCCTAGCGTTGCACTAAAAGATGCCAGAAAACAATCAATCAATCCCGCCTACCATCTGGTCTTTCTCCTCGCGCATGGCATTTTGCACCTATTGGGCCTTGATCATCAAGAGAAATCTCAACGAGGCGTAATGCAAAAAAAGGAGCAAGGTATTATGAATTCCTTGAGGACCGTGAAGAAACATTGATTAATTTAACCGTTTTTATTATTGCTGCCATAGTTGTTGAACTAGTTGCCGCTTTTTTCATTGCAGGTAGAACTGCAATTTTAAGGACTTCTGAATCAAGAGTTGACCAATTACGTAAAGAAGAAGTAAAGGGTGTCGATAATTTACAAAAAGTAGTAAACGAGAAATCAAAACATGTCGCAGTTTTGCAACTTGTGGCCCTAGCTTTAACTTCAACTGGTGGTGTTCTTTTAACTTTTGTATTTATAAAAACTAATTCGAATCTAGATGCAGCCTTGGCCTTAGCAATTATTGTTGTGTCTCTTCTTGGATTTATTGTTTTAGGTGTGGCCCCAGAAACTTTGGGTAGACAAAAATCTGACCGCATTTCAATTTTAATGTCTCCGATTTCCTTAGCTTTAAAACCTGTAATTTGGCCAATTGCAAAATTACTGGTTGCGATTGGAAATGCGTTGACTCCAGGTAAAGGTTTCAAAGATGGACCATTTGCGTCAGCTGAAGATTTAAGAGACCTAGTGGATCAAGCAGAAGAAGCAGACGTAATTGAAGACGAAGAAAGACAAATGATTCATTCTGTTTTCGAGCTAGGTGACACTGTGGCAAGAGAAGTCATGGTTCCAAGAACCGACATGGTTTGGATTGAAAAGGGAAAAACTCTAAGGCAGGCAATTTCACTTTCGCTTCGCTCTGGCTACTCTCGTATTCCGGTAATTGGGGAAGACTCCGATGACATTATTGGCGTGGTTTATTTGAAAGATATATCAAGAAGAATTTTTGAAAATTCAGAGGCTGAAAGAACTGAGCTCGTTGAGAAACTTATGCGATCTGCCTATTTTGTACCAGATAGTAAACCAGCAGATGAACTATTACGCGATATGCAGTCTGCCAGGGTACATCTTGCTGTAGTAATTGATGAATATGGCGGAACAGCTGGGCTTGTAACTATTGAAGATATTTTAGAAGAGATTGTTGGTGAAATAGCTGACGAATATGACACGCATGCTCCTGAAGTAAATGAATTAGGACCAAATGTTTATCGAGTAAGTTCCAGAATTCACCTTGATGACTTAGCAGAGTTGATTGATTTAAATCTATCTAGTGACGATGAAGGGGTGGATACTCTTTCTGGATATCTGGCAAAACAATTAGATCGAGTCCCAATTCCAGGCACCTCCATCGTGATTGAAGGCTGGGAATTTGTTGCCGAAAGAGCAGCTGGAAGAAGAAATAAAATTGGCACAATCTTGATCAGAAAGAATGAAGCAACAGAATCCGAGTAATTCAAGATTTTCAACTTGAAACAACTGGCTCAAATAATCTTGATTAAGCTATCTGCAACGATATGGGTATGAGTAATTTTAGAAGTGGTTTTGCCTGCATCGTAGGTAGACCAAACGTTGGCAAATCCACGTTGACTAATCAACTAGTTGGAGAAAAAATTGCTATCACTTCTAAACGACCTCAAACAACAAGACATGCAATTAGAGGATTAGTTCATAGACAAGATGGTCAATTAATACTTGTTGATACACCAGGAGTGCACAAACCAAAAACACTTCTTGGGTCAAGACTAAATGATGTTGTACGCGACACCTGGAGCGAAGTTGACGTTGCAATATTTTGCGTACCAGCTGATCAAAAAATAGGTCCTGGTGACAAATTTATTGCTCAAGAACTTAGTAATGCAACTAAAAAACCAAAAATAGGAGTCGTAACAAAATTAGATTCAGCAAGTCAATCAGATATTGCTGAAAGACTCGTTGAATTAGATGAACTAGGTAAGGAAACAGGTTGTAATTGGAAAGAGATAATTCCAATAAGTGCTAAAACTAGAGCAAACCTAGATGTTTTAATGAATTTAGTAATGCCACTTCTTCCAGAAGGACCAGCCTTATATCCCGAAGGAATTTTTACTGATGAACCAGTTGAAACAATGGTTGCTGAATTCATTAGAGAAGCAGCTCTGGATGATTTAAGAGAAGAGCTCCCACATTCACTTGCTGTTGTCGTGGAAAGTATTGAACCAGATGAAGATAGACCAGCTGATAGACCCCTTATGAGAATAAGAGCCAGTATTTATGTTGAACGCGATAGCCAAAAAGGAATTATTATTGGCCATAAAGGTTCAAAGTTAAAAGAGATTGGTTCTATTGCAAGAAAGCAAATTGAGAAATTAATTGGTATGCAAGTATTTCTTGAATTGCATGTGAAAATTGCACCTGAATGGCAGTCAGACCCAAAAGAACTCTCTAAACTAGGTTTTTAAGGTTTAGTTTCAATATTGTGTAATTCAGGAATAAGTTCATAACGTTTACCATATGTTTGAATAATTGAGATAATTGCCGCCGCGATTGGAATTCCAATCAAAGCTCCCACGGCGCCAAAGAAACTTGCAAAAACGATAACCGAACCAAAAGCAACAGCTGGATGAATATTCATAGTCAGAGACGAAATTCTAGGTGTGAAAAAGTAATTTTCAATCTGTTGATAAATCGTCATAAATAAAATCACAAATAGTCCATCTTTTGGATCGTTAACTACCGCAACAATTGCAGGGATAGTTCCACCAATATATGTACCAAAGGTAGGAACAAATTGACTAATTAAACCGGTAAAAAGTCCCAACGGTAACCAGTAGGGGACATCCAATAGCAACAAAAATACTGAAGTTATAACTGAACTTAATGTTGCAAGAATTACTCTACTGATAACAAATGATCCAGTTTTTTCTGTGGCTACCTGCCAAACTGTGGTAAAGATAACTTGTTGTTTGGATGGTAACCAACTTCCAATTGTTTTCTTTATTTTTGGGGCATCTGCTGCAAAGTAGAAAGTAAAAAGCAAGAGTGTAAAAATATTGAAAATGAATCCAAAAATACTGGTAACTATTCCAAATATTCCGCCAGCTAGTTCTTGTGCAAAATTAGCAATTTGGGTATTAGAAAGATTTAGGGACTCGGTGAGTGAAGAGGAATCGATTTCTAGATTAAATGAAGTATTAAGCCAATCTGTAAAGCCAATTACTAAAGCAGGAACCTGAAGTATCAAACTGGCTAATTGTGAAGCTAAAAGTTGTCCAAAAGCTGCAATAAATCCAGCAATTAAAATAATTAATCCAATTAAAACTATGAAAGTGCTCAAACCTCTCTTTAGGCCTTTCTTAGTTAATATCTCTACAACTGGAGTAATTGCAATACCAATAAGCCAGGCAAGTAATAAAAGAAAGAGAAAATCTTTGGTTTTGCCAAAGGCCCATTCAACTAACTGAAATCCAATAACTAAAACCAGAACTGTAATAACACTTCTTTGGACAAATCGTCGATTTACTGAAAAATCCCAGCGACTTCCAGAAGCGCTGATGCCCGAAATATCAGGGGTGTTGTTCCTAGATCCTTGACTGCTCAATTAATCTCCTTGGCCTAATTCACAACTCTACTTAACTTGTTTCACCTTGAGGGTGTTGTGGTGGTGAAGCCAAGATAAATTCCAGCAGAATTAGTCCTATGCCTCAATACCGCGATGAAGGAATAGTGCTTCGTACTCAAAGACTTGGGGAAGCAGATCGCATTGTCACAGTTCTAACCAGAAACAGTGGGCGAGTAAGAGCTGTGGCTAAAGGTGTTAGAAAAACAACTTCAAGATTTGGTGCCAGGGTAGAACCCTTTGGTCATATTGATGCACATTTTCATATTGGTAGGTCTTTGGATATTTTGAGCCAAGTTGATTCTTTTTATTCTTATGGTGCAACTTTGTCGCAAGATTATGCCAAGTGGACTGCAGGTCAAGCGATGTTAGAAACAGCAGAAAGATTAACACCTGAAGAAAAAGAACCAGCAACTCAACAATATTTATTACTAATCGGTGGCTTAAGAGCTTTAATTAAAGATGAACATGAACCAAACTTAATTCTTGATTCTTATTTATTGCGCTCTCTTTCTTTAGCTGGATATTCACCATCTTTTTATGAATGTGCACGTTGTGGCGCAGAAGGACCTCATAGAGCATTTTCAGTAAGTACAGGTGGTGCAACTTGTGAAGAATGCAGACCACCTGGTTCAGTTGTTCCTGCTCCGGCCACAATTTCCTTGATGTCAGCACTACTTACTGGGGATTGGGAAAGTGCTGATGCCTCAGAATTAAAATTCAGGAGAGAAGCAAGTGGAATAATTGCCGCATACCTACAATGGCATATTGAACGTGGATTGCGATCATTAAGAATGGTGGAAAGATAAAAGTGGCAAAAGCTAGAAAAAAATTTCCACCTGTTCCAAGACATAAAAGTGGAGTTAAGCCCCCAGGAATTTCTTCAACCTTTGTTCCTAATCATGTAGCAATTGTTATGGATGGAAATGGTCGCTGGGCTAAAGAACGAGGATTACCAAGAACAGCAGGACATGAGGCTGGAGAATTAGCACTTCTTGATGCTGTTTATGGCGCTTTAGAAATAGGGGTTAAGTATTTAACTGTTTATGCTTTCTCAACAGAGAATTGGAAAAGAAGTCCACAAGAAGTTAAATTCTTGATGAACTTTAATAGAGAAGTAATACATAGAAGAGTTGAAGAAATGAATCAATTCGGAATTAAGGTTCGTTGGTCTGGTAGAGAGGCAAGGCTTTGGAAAAGTGTCGTTGATGAATTAAAGAAAGCCGAGCGAAAAACATCTAAAAATGATCAGTTAACTTTAACAATGTGTGTAAACTACGGCGGAAGAGCAGAAATTGCAGATGCCATGATGGAAATTGCACAAGATGTGAAAGATCGAAAACTCAAACCCAGTGCCATCACTGAGAAAAAAATTAAGAAATATCTTTATGAACCAACTTTGCCAGATGTTGATTTGTTCTTGAGAACATCAGGAGAGCAAAGAACTAGTAATTTCTTGCTGTGGCAATCAGCTTATGCAGAAATGGTATTTATGGATGTTTTGTGGCCAGACTTTGATAGAAGACATTTATGGCAAGCAATAGAAATTTATGCCAAAAGAGAACGTCGCTTCGGAGATGCAAAACCTAATTAACGACAGTTTTTACAAAGTCCAAATACTTCAATAGTGTGACCTGAAATTAAATATCCTTGCTCGCGGGCAATCTTTTCTGTCCAAATTTCAACTTCAGGTGCTGATATTTCTGTTGTTTTATTACAACCGGTACAAACTAAATGATGGTGATGATCATTACTGCAAGCACGATAGAGAGCTTCTCCATCATTTCTCAAAACATCAATGGCGCCAGTTTCAGCTAACGCTTGCAAGGTTCTATAAACAGTAGCCAGTCCAACTTTTTCTCCTCTGGAAATAAGTATGGAATGAACTTCTTGAGCTGAACTGAATTTAGAAATAGTAGCTAATACTTCAGCTACTGCTTTTCTTTGCTTAGTTGATCTCAAATT
>CAEZTU010000008.1_pt1 | contig 36075 bp, 41 predicted proteins | sample 7264301 | NCBI WGS metagenome assembly CAEZTU01 (sample SAMEA6813812, study PRJEB35770) | freshwater metagenome | biome: Freshwater; feature: Freshwater reservoir; material: water | place: Czech Republic | collected 2017-08-18 | depth 0.5m m | reverse complement strand
TTGACGTCTTGGTTAGCTCTAAAAGCACCTGACTGCCATAACATCGCATCAACCAATGTTGTTTTGCCATGATCAACGTGGGCAATAATTGCTAAGTTTCTAATGTCATCTCTGGTTTTAATATTTGTCATTTATCCCTTTAAACGTTGAACCTGAATTCAACTACGTCACCATCTTGCATGACGTAATCTTTTCCTTCCATTCTTACTTTTCCTTTTGATTTTGCTTCCACCATGGAACCTGCTTCAACTAAATCTTTAAAAGAAATAATTTCTGCTTTGATGAAACCTTTTTGGAAATCAGTGTGAATAACTCCCGCAGCCATAGGTGCGGTGTCTCCCTTATGAATTGTCCAGGCTCTTGCTTCCTTGGGCCCGGCCGTTAAATAAGTCTGTAATCCAAGTGTGTCAAAGGCAACTCTAGCCAGTCTTGCTAAACCTGATTCACTTTGCCCAACTGATTCCAATAATTCTTTTGCTTCTTCCTCAGATAATTCAGCTAAATCAGTTTCAAGTTTTGCATTCACAAATATTGCCTCGGCAGGTTCCACCAATTTTCGTAGTGGGGCTTGAAGTGCTTCATTTCCTAAACCTGATTCATCAACGTTGAAAACATACAAAAATGGTTTAGCAGTTAGCAAAAATAGTTCTTTAAGTAATTGCATATCGAGTTTGGCGGCAAAAACAGTTTTACCTTCATCAAGTACTTTTCGAGCTTTTTCTGCTTCTTCTAGAAGGGCAGTTTTTTCTTTGTTACCACGGGCTTCTTTTTGCAATCTTGGAATTGCTTTATCAATTGATTGAATATCAGCCAAAATTAATTCGGTATTAATTGTTTCAATGTCATCTAAAGGTGAAACTTTTCCATCGACGTGTACAACATCTGGATCATCAAAGACTCTAATTACTTGGCAAATCGCATCGGTTTCTCGAATGTTTGCTAGAAACTTATTTCCTAAGCCTGCACCTTCAGATGCACCTTTAACAATTCCGGCAATATCAACAAATGAAACTGAAGCTGGAAGTATTTCTTTGGAATCAAATATTGTGGCAAGTTTTTTTAGTCTTTCATCAGGAACTCCCACAATTCCTATGTTGGGCTCAATGGTGGCAAAAGGGTAATTAGCAGCCAAAACATTATTTTTTGTGAGTGCATTGAAAAGGGTGGATTTACCAACATTGGGTAAGCCAACGATGCCCACTGACAATGCCATATGCACCATCTTACGGGCGTGGCCAAAATGAAAATGTCAGCCCATTAATACAGACTTATATCTATGCAAACTTCGTCTTTAATTCTAGGAATTGTGATTGGTGTTGTTATTGCCTCACCTTTTGCGTGGTTTATTGGTCGCCAAAGATCGGTATTACTTAGTGGCAAAGTTCAGTCTTTAGAGGAAAGAAATAGTGCTTTAGAAAAAGCAAATCTTGCTTCAAACTCAATTGATCAAATGCTTAAACCTGTGCAAGAAGCCTTAACTGAATTGAAAACAAAATCTGAGGATGCAGATAGACGACGAATTGATGCTGAATCAATGCTTAAAAATGAAATGAAAACTTTAAGAGAAAGAAACGAATCCTTAGAAGTAGCAACACGTCAAATTGCTTCAGCAATGGGCAAAGGTCAAACTCGTGGTCAGTACGGTGAAATGCAACTTGAGCAATTACTTAAACATGCAGGTTTATTAGAAGGAACCCATTTCCAACGCCAAGATTCCAGAGCCGGTGTTGATGGGGTAGCTCGTCCAGATGTTTCGATTTTGTTAGCAGGTGGTGGTGAAGTTTTAATTGATGCAAAATTTCCTTGGGATGCATTCTTTGAAGCAATGGGCACAAATGATCAAGCAGAAAAGGCAGTATTACTTGATAAGCATGCTAAAGATTTAGGTAAAAGAATCAATGAATTATCAGCTAAGGAATATCAAACAACTTCAGCAAAATCACCAAACTTTGTAATTCTTTTTCTTCCATTTGAATCACTTTTAACCGCAGCCCTTGATTTTGATGGGTTGCTACTAGAAAAAGCTTTTGGTAAAAATGTTATTCCTGCCACCCCAACCACAATGCTGGGATTGTTAAGAACAATTTCTTTTGGTTGGAGTGAAAGAGATTTAAATAATAATGCTGAAGAAATAAGAAACATGGGTGCTGAAATGTTAAAGCGCTTAGTAAAACTTGTGGAACATATTGACACTATGCGCTCTGGTTTAAGTAAAGCTGTTGATGGTTATAACTCTTTTGTTTCCTCATTCGATCGTCAAGCAGTTTCCCAAGCCAAACGCTTGGCGCAAAAAGGTGTTCCCACCACCAAACAAATAGAAGCTCCTGAAGAAGTTTCCACCGGATTATCGAAATCACGCTTTAGTGGAGAGAATGGTCGACTAGAACTCGAAGGCCTGGAAGATTAACTAAATCCCATTTGATAATCTCTTTAGTAGGTCAAGAGTGATAACGCAGTTTCGGCCCAGCCAGTTATCCGACAACCCTTCCACCGCGATGGGGTGCCCCTGGGAATAGACCGGGTGATGTTTTCAAACGAAAAATCACAAGCGCGGGTCTTGAAGTAAAAATCCAAGGCCCATTTATAGGGCATTTATTTTGATGAACGCCCAATAAACGCGAAACCAAGATAACAATAGGAGAAAAAATAAATGAAGTTGATTAATAAATCTGGTTTAGCAATCAGCGCAGCAGCTTTCTTGTTGCTAACTGCTTGTTCATCAGGAACTACCGATGCAGCAGCACCAGCTGGAGAAACTAGCGAATTATCTTGCACAAAAGATTCTTTAACAACTTTTGCTGCAGGAAAATTAACAATTGCAACTGGTGAACCTGCTTATTACCCATATGTAATTGATGACAAGCCAGAATCAGGTGAAGGTTTTGAGGCCGCAGTTGCTTATGCGGTGGCTGCAAACCTGGGCTTTGATAACGCTGATGTTGTTTGGGCTCGTACTACTTTTGATGGGGCTATTGCACCTGGAGCAAAAGATTATGATTTCAATTTACAACAATTCACTATCACTGAAGAAAGAAAAGGCATAGTTGACTTTTCTTCTCCTTACTACACAGCAAGCCAGGCAATTGTTTCCTTCAAAGGAAGTCCAATTGATGGTAAAACTACATTGGCAGATCTAAAATCTGCAAAATTTGGTGTTGCTGTTGGAACAACATCATTGGATCTAACAAATTCAATTATTGCTCCAGACACAGAAGTTCAAGTGTTTAACTCAAACTCTGATGCAGTTCAAGCATTAAAGGCAAAACAAATTGACGGAATCGTTGTTGATTTGCCAACTGCTTATTACTTATCAGGAGTTGAAGTAGAAGGTGGAATCATTGTTGGACAACTTCCAAATACAGAAGGAGATCAATGGGGACTTTTGTTAGCAAAAGACAGTCCATTAACTCCTTGTATCACCAAAGCAGTTGACGCAATAACAGCAGATGGTTCATTAGCCGCAATTGAAGAAAAATGGCTAACATCTGGTGCAGGCGTTTCGGTTCTTAACTAAGAACTTCGTCAAGATATAAACCATGAGCTCCCCGATCTCGAATAACTCGAATCGGGGAGATTCATGGACACCTAGTGAACTTGAATTAAAACGAAGATTAATTAGAAAATCTCAAAATAAAAAACGAATACTTATTGCTTCCCTTTCTAGCATTTTAGTTCTAGGAACAATTGTAATTTTCTTTGTTAATTCTCCTGGGTGGCAATTATTCACAAAAACGTACTTTGATTTTAATTATGGTTTTGAAATATTACCTTTTGTAACTAAAGGTTTAGTCACTAATATTAGATTAACAATTATTTGTGCGATTTCTATTTCAATATTCGCGATGCTTCTGGCCCTTGCTAGAACTTCAAAATCTGCAGCACTTACTCCCTTTAGAATTCTTGCCACAATTTATGTTGATGTTTTTAGAGGTATCCCATTACTGTTAGTTATTTTGATTGTGGGATTTGGCGTCCCAGCCCTTGGATTAAAGGGCGTTACAAACAATGTTTTAGTGTTGGGTGGACTTGCGGTCATATTGACTTATTCAGCTTATGTGGCAGAAGTATTTAGATCAGGAATTTTAAGTATTCATCCCAGCCAAAAGGCCGCGGCAAGATCGATTGGTTTAACACAAGGTCAAGCCATGCGCTTTGTTATATTGCCTCAAGCCTTAAGAAGAGTTGTGCCACCACTTTTAAATGATTTAGTAGCTCTTATTAAAGATACTGGCCTAGTTTCAATCCTCGGGGTAACTGATGCAATAAGAGCAGCACAAATTCAAACAAGCAAAACATTTAATTACACCCCTTACATAATGGCAGCATTACTGTTTTTATTAATTACTATCCCGTTAACCCGTTTAACTGATAGATCCTTAAAGAAATCTATGGATCAGCAGCATGGGCAGGCGAACTAATGAGTAAAACTGTTTTATCAGTTAAGAACATTAGAAAAAGCTATGAAAAAGAAATTGTGTTACAAGATGTTTCCTTGGAAGTTAAAGAACATAGAGCTACCGTTTTAATTGGCGCTTCAGGCTCTGGAAAGTCAACAATTTTGAGATGCATTAACTTGCTAACAGGCATTGATGATGGGGCAATTTATTTAGATGGAGAAGAGATAAGTAGTCCACTCATTAACGTCGATGAGGCCCGAAGAAAAATGGGTATGGTCTTTCAATCATTTAACCTATTTCCTCACATGTCCGTTTTAGACAACATCACACTTGCGCCAATTAAGGCACATAGGGTTAGCAAAGAAGAAGCCAGGTCAAATGCTTTACAACTGCTGGATGATTTTGATTTAAAAGATAAAGCGAACGAATTTCCAGACAAATTAAGTGGAGGTCAACAGCAAAGGGTTGCAATCATTAGATCAATTGCAACGAGTCCAAGAGTCCTGCTACTTGATGAAGTGACTTCAGCTCTTGATCCTGTTTTAGTTGGAGAAGTGCTTTCTGTGGTTAAGAAATTGAAATCTGAGGGTATGACAATGGTGTTAGCAACTCACGAAATGAACTTTGCCACACAGGTTGCTGATGAAGTTTGTTTCTTGGAAAAAGGATTTATCGTTGAGAGAGGTCCTGCTTCAAAAGTGATTGAGGATCCATCTGATGTTCGCACTAAAGAATTTTTACACAGGGTTCGTCACAAGAACTCGAGCAATTAATGAATTCAGGGCCGGCTCAACACTCTATTAATCAATTCATTCGCTAGGGTCTTTCTTGTGAGTGATGAAAATAATCGCGAATTAGAACCACGCTTTTATCGAGCAGTGGGTGCAACAGGACCACAAAGTGAAAAAGCTTTTCCGGCTTTGGCTAGAAGAAGAGAAAAAAACACTGAAGATAAATTTGCCGACTCTCAAGAAATAGCAAAGAAAGTTGAAAACTTTTACAAAGGCACTTCCCCTAACCAAGTCATAACTGAACAGTTAACTCAAAACAAAGAACGTGTTTCTTTTTCTGAAAGAGTTTCCTGGTTACAACCACCATTGCCTGCAAAAACTGCAGCGCTCTTAATTCTTGTGGTGCCACTAATTATTGGTTTAATTGATGTTTTGTTAACAGGTCGTATTGGCATTATCACAAGTTTTGCTTATTCAATAACTTTGCTTTATTTAGCTGCCACTATAAATATGAGAAATGCTTGGGATCCAGTTATTGCTGGACCTGTTGCCTACTTGATTGTGGCTTTGATTCTGGGTCAATTAACTTTGAGCCCAACGGGATCTTTCATGTTGAAACAAACTGCAATGATTCTTACAACTTTGGCTTTTAATGCACCTTGGATGGTGGGATCAACTGCAATTGCTTTTGCGATTGTTTTCTTAAGAATTCGAAGAAGCGTTTAAGCTTTTCCTGCTGCTTTTAAATCTTTTCTAATTTCTACTGGTAATGAAAATGTGATGTGTTCTTCAATTGTTTCTACTTCTTCCACATCGCCATAACCGTTCTCACTTAACCAAGCAAGTACTCCATCAACTAGTTCTTCAGGAACTGACGCTCCACTTGTTAAACCAACTGATTTTGCTCCGTCAAACCATTCTTTCTTCAATTCATCTCTTGAATCCACCCGAAAAGATTTTTTAACACCGGCTTCTAATGCCACATCTACAAGTCTTACTGAATTTGAAGAATTGCTTGATCCCACAACGATTAACACATCAACTTGTGGCGCAATATTTTTCACAGCTGCTTGACGATTTTGTGTTGCATAACAAATGTCATCAGATGGTGGATCCATCAAAATGGGAAGTTTTCTCTTTAAAGCATGAACTGTTTCTAAAGTTTCATCAACAGAAAGTGTGGTTTGGGATAACCAGGCAATCTTTTCGCCTTCTTTAACTTCTAATTTTTCAACCTGATCTAGTCCATCAACTAAGACCATATTGTCAGGTGCTTCACCCATTGTTCCTTCAACTTCTTCATGTCCTTCATGGCCAATTAAAATAATTTTGTATCCATCTTTAGCAAATCTTTTTGCTTCATTGTGAACTTTTGTTACTAAGGGACAAGTTGCATCAATTGTTTTGAGATTTCTTTGAGCAGCCTCTGCATGAACTGCTGGAGAAACTCCATGAGCACTAAAAACCACTAAGGATCCTTCAGGAACTTCACTTAGTTCATCAACAAAAATCACACCACGTTTTTCTAAAGTTTCAACAACGTGTTTGTTATGCACAATTTGTTTTCTGACATAAACCGGAGCACCATGAACGTCTAATGCCTTTTCAACAGTTACAACGGCTCGATCTACTCCAGCGCAATATCCTCGAGGGGCGGCTAAAAGTACTTTTCCAGTTGTGGTCACGATAAATATCGTAGGCGTTCACGTTGTCTGAAGCATCTTGAGCACCTACGCTGTTTCCTATGGCAACAGGTCAATCACCCGAAGATGCAATCCAAGTTAAGGATGCTGCCCGAGCTTTATCGGAAATAATTACGCAACTGCCTTCAGTTTGGATAGAGGGCCAAATCACATCAGTAAAAATCAGACCAGGTTCTGACTGGGTGTTTATGGATTTAAGAGATGTCTCAGCTGATGCCACATTAAATGTTGTTTTCAATAGATCTGTAATTGAAAATTCGCCGACTGAAATAACAAGTGGTTTAAGAGTTTTAGTTCATGGTAAACCAGAGTTTTGGATGAATCGTGGATCCTTAATCATTAGAGGAAAAGCGATATCACCTGTTGGTTTGGGTGAATTAATGATTCAGTTAGAAAAATTAAAACAAAAACTTGCAGCAGAAGGATTGTTTGCCCCCGAAAGAAAAAAAGCTCTTCCATTTCTTCCTAAAAAAATTGGTTTAATTTGTGGTAGAGCAAGTGCTGCTATGAAAGATGTTATTGAAAACACAAAACTTCGTTGGCCAGGAATTGAATTTGACGTTCATGAAGTCGCAGTGCAAGGTGTTAAGTCCTCAAGTGAAGTTAGAGCAAGTTTGTCTCAATTAAATGCTGAAAATCGAGTTGATGTAATTGTTATTACGCGAGGTGGTGGATCATTTGAAGATTTACTACCTTTCTCTGATGAATTATTAATCAGAGCAGTTGCAGCTTCAGTTATCCCTGTTGTTAGTGCAATTGGACACGAGCAAGACACTCCTCTACTTGATTATGTTGCCGACTTAAGAGCCTCAACACCAACCGATGCTGCTGCAAAAATTGTTCCTGATTTAGAGGATGAAATTGATCTTATTGAAAGATTAATTGATTCCATGCGAGAAAGAATCGGAAATAGAATCGAAAGAGAGCAAGTTTCTTTGGAAAGATTACTTGAAACTTCTGCTCTTAACTCTCCCAGTGAATTCATTCAAACTCACAGAGATGTTTTATTTGATCTCAAACAAAACTTGAGAGAACTAATCACTACAAAAGTAAATACTGAACAATCTTGGTTTAAGCCTCGATTAGCACAATTGCGAACCCTTTCTCCTCTGGGAACATTGGCGCGAGGTTTTGCAATTGTGCAGGGCAAAGATGGCAAGCTGATTAGAAAATCAACAGATGCTCAAGTTGGAGAAATACTTGATATTCGTGTTGAAAAAGATTCCCTCAAAGCACAAGTAACTAAATAGAAGAAATAGAGTTAACCCATGGCAAAAGATGCGAACATGTCTTATGAGCAAGCAAGAACTGCTCTGGAAGAAATAGTCACCCAACTTGAATCAGGCAATTTGGCCTTGGAAGAAACTTTAAAGCTTTGGGAAAAAGGTGAGCAACTTGCAGCACTTTGCCAAACAATTTTAGATAACGCCCAAGAACGTTTAGAAGAATTAACCCAAGACGATGAATATGAAGATGAGGAAGAAGAATAACTATTTAGTTGGAACTTTTAAGCTTTCCACAAACTTTGTTGTTTCATCCCAATTAGCAGTTGAGTAAATCAAAATATTATTTCCAGACTCGGTTATATATAAGACCTTATCTTTTGATTCTTCAATAAGTCTGTAAGTCTTAGCACCGATTACTCTTGTTGTTTCTTCTTGACTTTCAATATTCACATACTTTCTAATTATCTTTTCAACATCTGCTTTAGAAACAATTACACTGACAAATTCTGTACTTGGAGAAACAACTCCAACTCGCCAAACATCTTCCTCGCCAATTTCTTCTAGCCGTGCACTTGTGGCAACCCAAGATTTATCTAAACCAACGGGTCCAAGAGTAGGAAGTTGAGTTCTTGTTTGAGCTCCAATCGAAATAATCTTCCAATCAACTTCGCGAAGAACCTGTTCTGATTCAGTTCTGGTAAACCAAACAAAAGTTGCAAGCAATCCAACTAAAAGTCCAACTGCACCCAAGGAACGAACCATGTCTGAAACAGACTGTGCTGCTCGAGGTTTCTTCTCACTCATAAACACTATTGTTACCGATATCTCAGGTTCGCACATCTTGCGAATAGGCTAAGAGGTGAAAAGATTAAGTAAGAAAGGAAAAATTCATCATGGTTGAGTTCAAATACACCGAACTTTTACCTCTAGGTGAAGATTCCACAAAATACAGAAAAATCTCAGAAACCGGTTTCAAGGTAGAAAAGCACGGAACTAAAGAGTTCCTAGTTATTGAACCTGAAACAATTAAGAAATTAACTTTTGAAGCTCTGCATGACACTCAACACTTATTAAGAACAAGTCATTTAAAACAATTAAAAAAGATCTTGGATGACCCTGAAGCAAGTAATAATGATCGATTTGTTGCCCTAGATTTATTAAAGAACGCAAACATTTCTGCTGGTGGTGTTTTACCAATGTGTCAAGACACAGGAACGGTAATTATTACAGGTAAGCGTGGTGCAAACGTCATCACAAATTCTCATGATGAAAAAGTTATCTCTGAAGGTATTTTTGATGCATTTCAAAAAATGAATTTACGTTATTCCCAACTTGCTCCCCTATCAATGTGGGAAGAAAAAAACACAGGAACAAATCTTCCTGCTCAAATTGAAATTTATGCAGATACCAAACCAGGACATGAAATGGAATATTCATTTATGTTTATGGCAAAAGGTGGAGGTTCTGCAAATAAGTCTTTGATGTTTCAAGAAACCAAAGCATTATTAAATCCTGAAAAACTTGATGAATTCTTAGATGAAAAACTTCGACTACTGGGCACAGCAGCTTGTCCTCCGTATCATTTAGCAATTGTTATTGGTGGACCAAGTGCAGAGTATTCATTGAAAGTTGCCAAGATGGCTTCCACTAGATCACTTGATACTTTGCCAACAAAGGGTTCAATAGATGGACATGGTTTCCGAGATATTGAAATGGAAGAACATGTTTTAAAGATGAGCCAAAAATTTGGTATCGGTGCCCAATTTGGTGGTAAATATTTCTGTCATGATGTTCGGGTAATAAGACTTCCTCGTCACGGTGCATCCTTACCAGTTTCAATTGCTGTTTCTTGTGCAGCTGATAGACAAATTTTGGCAAAAATTAACAAAGACGGAGTTTTCTTAGAACAACTAGAAACTGAACCAGCCCAATTCTTACCTGATGTGATTGATACTCATCTAAATGACGACATGACAAAAATTGATTTAAATAAACCTATGAAAGAAGTTTTAGCCCAACTTTCTAATCTTCCAGTCAAATCAAGAGTTTCATTAACAGGTTCCATGATTGTGGCTCGAGATTTGGCCCACGCAAAAATTAATCAATTACTTGATGAAGGTAAAGAAATGCCGCAATATTTTAAAGATCACGCTGTTTATTACGCAGGTCCTGCGAAAACTCCTAAGGGTATGGCATCTGGTTCTTTTGGTCCAACAACTGCAGGTCGCATGGATTCTTACGTTGATCGATTCCAAAAAGCTGGCGGATCAATGATCATGCTTGCTAAGGGAAATAGAAGCCAAGTTGTTACAAATGCGTGCAAAACAAACGGTGGTTTTTATCTAGGTTCTATTGGTGGTCCAGCAGCATTACTTGCTCAAGATTGCATTACCAAGGTAGAAGTTCTTGACTTTGAAGAATTAGGAATGGAAGCTGTGTGGAAAATTGAAATTAAAGATTTTCCAGCATTTGTGGTTGTCGATGACAAAGGAAATAATTTCTTTGATCAAACAACTAGATCATTAGGAAAAACTATTCCGGTGGGACCAGAATCAGGATGAATCGTGTCAAAGCTTTAGGTTTAAAGATTGTAAGCATTTTTGTGCTATCACTTGTTTTAAATGGGTGTGCAAATATTTCGTCTTCTAATCAAAGTTCTTCAGATTGTCCAAAAGTTGATTTGACCCAGATCACCGCTGCTCCAGATAGTGATGTTTTTTTCGAGCAAGCAGCAAAACTTGTTCAAGAACAGTCTCAAGCATTTATTGGGTTAACTGAAGCAAATGCTGAACTTTGTGCTGCACAAAATAATTTAGGTTTTAGAGTTGGTTCTCGAGATGGTGAATTTTTTGCCCTGACAATGGATTATATTCCTACTCGAGTAACTGTAGATGTTGAAAAAAACCTTGTAGTAAAGATTCAAGCAGGATAAAAATTTAAACTGGTTGGTCTTCCAATAAGTCAGTAACTAAAGCAGCAATTGGAGATCTCTCAGATCTAGTTAAGGTCACATGGGCAAATAATGGATGGCCTTTAAGTTTTTCAACAACAGCTGCTACACCATCGTGTCTTCCAACTCTTAAGTTATCTCTTTGAGCAACATCGTGAGTTAACACAACTCTTGAACCTTTACCGATGCGTGAAAGAACTGTTAATAAAACATTTCTTTCTAAGCTTTGTGCTTCATCAACAATCACATAAGCATCGTGTAGTGAGCGACCTCTGATGTGAGTTAAGGGTAAAACTTCGATTAAATCGCGAGCAATTACTTCTGAAATAACTTCAGGACTTGTCACTGCGCCAAGTGTGTCAAAAACTGCTTGGGCCCAAGGACTCATTTTTTCACCTTCAGTGCCTGGTAGATAACCCAAATCTTGTCCACCTACTGCATAAAGAGGTCTAAAAACCATAACTTTTCTGTGGTTGTTTCTTTCCAAAACATGTTCTAATCCTGCACAAAGGGCTAATGCACTTTTACCAGTTCCAGCTCTTCCCCCCAGTGAAACAATTCCAATTTCTTCATCGAGTAATAAATCAAGTGCTAATCGTTGTTCGGCACTTCGCCCATGAATGCCAAATGCATCAATATCTCCTCGGACAAGTTTGATTCTTTTATCTGTGGTGACTCTTCCCAGAGCACTTCCTTTTGAGGAGGTAAGAATTAATCCTGTGTGACAAGGTAGTTCTCTTGCTAAGTCGTGATCAATCAATCCATTTGAGTAAAGATCATCAACTTGGTTATCTTCCAAATTGATTTCGCTAATTCCTGTCCAACCAGATGATGTAACAAATTCAGCACGATATTCCTGGGCTGATAAACCAAGAGCTGATGCTTTAACGCGCATTGGTAAGTCTTTACTTACAACGTAAACATCAGCACCTTGAGTTGATAAAAGTTTGGCACAAGCAAGAATTTTGCCATCGTTATCAAGAGGTAGAAAAGCTGTTGGCAAAAGGGAAGGATCTGCATGTGACATATCAACACTTAGTTCGCCACCGTCTTCATTAACTTTCATCGGTAAATCAAGGCGACCATGTTCAACTCTCATTTCGTCTAATTGACGAAGAGCAGCTCTGGCAAAAAATCCAAGTTCAGGATGTGTTCTTTTGGCTTCAAGTTCTGCGACAACAATTAAAGGAATTACAACTTCGTGTTCTGCAAAGCGATACATCGCTTTTGGATCGGAGAGTAATACTGAAGTGTCGAGCACGAAGGTGCGAATGTTTGGTTCGGCCCTGCGAGCAGCTGACACTTAAACACTCCCCACACGTTATTTCAGTTGTATAGAAGTTATGAAATAACGCTAGAGGAATTCAATGTCTAGTCAGGTAAGACTCGCCCAAGTTTAAGTTAACGGTTGAAGGCAGAAATGATGACGCTTACTCCCAAAGCAATGATGATTAAGCCACCTGCTCCGCTTATCTTTTCGATTCGGTTGGGGGTTTCAGCTAACCAATTTCTGGCTGTGCCGGCAACTATGCCCCAGGTGCCATCACTTATTACTGCAATAACGAAAAATACTGTGGCAAGAAAAATCATTTGTAAAATAATTTGTCCTTGGCTTCTGTCCACAAATTGGGGAAGAATTGCTGCAAAAAATACTAAAGATTTTGGATTTAAGAATCCAACCACAAATCCTTGTTTAAACAATTGTGCAGTTGGTTTTGGATCAGATTTAGTTACAAGAGCTTGTGCAACATCTTTTCTCGTTTTTACTGCGTCATAACCTAAATAAACTAAATAACCTCCACCTAATACTCCAACTAATGCATAAGCGATATCAGAGCTTTGTACAAAGGTTCCAATACCAATAGCTACTGCCAAAGATCCAGTAAACATTCCCACAGAATTACCAGCAACATTTACCAACGCAGCTTTTTTCCCATAGGAAATTCCTCTGCCGATAGTGAAAAGAACACTTGGTCCAGGGATGATAATGATTAAAAAAGATGCAATTGCAAAAGCAATCACATCACTTATTGGAGGCATTCCACTAATCTAGATGATGTTATGGGTAAATGGGCGAATCAGGCAGTAAGTCAAACGAAAATGGCTTTTCAAAACGCTGGAAATAAAACAGTGGCTAGAGGCGCTGCCAACTACATGAAGAGCGTATCTCCTTTTCTTGGAATAAGTGCACCAAAAAGAAATAAACTTCAGAAAAAAGCCTGGCAAGATCTAGAAATTCCAAGTGAATCTGAATTGCTTTTGGCAGCTAGCACTCTATGGAAATTACCTGAGCGGGAATACCAATACGCCGGTGCTGACTTAATTGGAAAATTTATCCAAGTATGCACTTTAGTAACTTTAAATAGAGTTAAAGTTTTAATAACTTCCAAGTCCTGGTGGGATAGCGTTGATAATTTAGGAAGCAAGGTTATTTCCCCTCTTACCCTTAAATTTCCTCAATCAAGAAAGATAATTGAACTTTGGTCTAACTCAAAGAACATTTGGCTAATTAGAGCTGCTATTCAACATCAACGTGGTCATAAGAAAAACACTGATGTAGATTTTGTAATTTCGCTTTGTCAAAAGCATGTGAATAATCCTGAATTTTTTGTAAGTAAAGCAATTGGTTGGGCTTTAAGGGATTTAACTAAAATTGATGCTTGGGCTGTGAAAATATTCTTAAGAGAAAATCCAAAATTGAATAAAGTTGCATTAAGGGAGGCCCAAAAGGGCCTGAATCGAATTTAAATGTCTTCTTTAAATCTTTTATCTGTCTTTTTTAAACTTCTGATCATAAAATAAGAAATAACGGCAACTGCTATTCCTAAAAGAAGAAATGTTAATAAACCCAAAACACCTGGTCTTACTCGGTCTGGGTCAATTTCAGGAGCAGGAGTTTCTGACAAAAATAGAATAATTTTCGTTAACATGTTCTCAATCTATCTTAATCCTGCGAACAAATCAGTTTCAGGCGTTTTAGTGGCAACACGGGTGATGGCTAATTCGTAATCTTCAGTGGGCCAAATCTGTTTGGCAATTTCGGTGGGAAGAGCAAACCAGTCACCATCTGGATCAACTTGTGTGGCATGAGCAAGTAATGCTTGATCTCGTTTGTCAAAATATTCTGCGCACTGAATTTGAGTTGTGACTCTGTGGGAGTCATCATCTTTCTCATCTATCCAGTCTGCATAAGGATTAGGTTTTCCTAATTGCTTAAACGCTTCATCAATTGCTTTCATCTGTTTTAAATTGAATGATCTTTGGTAATAAAGTTTCTTAGGCTGAAAAGCAAAACCTAATTCGGGGAATCGATTAACTCTTCCTGAGTGTTCATAAGCAAACATTGTTATTTCGTGGCAGCGAATGTGATCTGGGTGGGGGTAGCCACCATTTTCATCATAGGTAATTAAAACTTGAGGTCTAAATTCTCTAATAAGTTTTATAAGTGGTTTAGCTGCTTCTTCTATTGGAATTTCAGCAAAGCAACCTTTAGGAAGTGGTGGTTTTGGTTCTCCATCTGGCCAACCAGAATCTTGGAAACCTAACCAAGTGTGTTTTGCTCCAAGTACTTTGATGGATTCTTCCATCTCTTTTTTTCTTATCTGAGTGAGTTCTTTTTCATTCTCAGGATTTTTTAGTTTGGGATTTAAAACATCTCCTCTTTCACCACCTGTACAAGTGGCAATCATTACTTCCACACCTTCAGCTACATATTTAGCAACGGTGGCCGCACCTTTACTGGCCTCATCATCTGGGTGAGCGTGCACCGTTAAGAGGCGAAGTTGCGTCAATTTTTATCCTTCAAAACTAGGCAGTAAAGTCTTAATTACAAATCAAATTCTACGAGGAACATAACTTGGCGACTAATCGAGATCAATGGCCACCACACATTCAGCAACGATATCCCAAACCAGGTAAACCTTGGTTTCTAGTAATTGTTGCTGTAATTTTTATTGTTGTTATTGGAGCTTTTGTTTCAACAGGAATTTCTAGAGTTATTAATCCACCTTTGAGTGAAAAATTATTGGCTTGGGAAGTTAAAGACAAAAACAATGTTGAGGTTATTTTTGAAATAACCAGACCAATTGATATGGATGTTTGGTGTTTGATTAGATCTCAAGACTTTTTTATGACAGATCTTGGCTATGCAATTCTGGAATTTCCTCAAGATGGTAAAACTTACAAACAAGTTAATTATGTTTTAAAAACTGCCTCAGAAGCTTTTACTGTTGAAGTGATTAACTGTGATGATGATCCAAAATCTTCATTGTTTCCCGCTCCCCAGTTTGGAATTGATGTACAAAGACCTCAGCAAGATCCCCCAGCAATTAATTCAGGGTTCTAAGTATCATTAGAGACTATGAATACTGCATCTACTTGGTTGACCCAAGAATCCTTTGACCGACTTAGCGCTGAATTAGTTGATCGCTCCGGTCCACTTCGTTCTGAAATAACTAAAAAAATTGAATTAGCCAGAGAAGAAGGCGACTTAAAAGAAAACGGTGGTTACCACGCTGCCCGAGAAGAACAAGGAAAAAACGAAGCAAGAATTAGGCAACTAAAACAAATGTTAGAAAATGCTCAAATCGGAACTCCACCAAGTGATACAGGAACAATTGCAATTGGTCATGTTGTCACAGTTGAATTTAGTGATGGAGATTCAGAAAGATTTTGGTTAGTTTCTCGTGAAGAAGCAGTGCACGCAACTATGGATGTTTATTCACCTGACTCCCCACTTGGAAACGCAGTTATTGGTAAGAAGCAAGGCGACAAATCATCTTTTGCTTTACCTAACGGCAAAGAGATTTCAATCCTGATTAAGAATGTTGAAATCTATCAGTCTTAACGACTGGTTGCTTTTCTAAATTTTCTTGCAGCAATTGGCATAAATACCGCAGTTATTACAACTAGCCAAATAATTGTGGTGATAATTGGATGTTGTAATGAAAGCGGTGCATCAGCTGCAACTTCCATTGGGTAACCAAATAGATATCTAGCAGCGGCAACAATTGAAGTTATCGGATTCCACTCAGCAAAAAATCTCAACCAAGTTGGCAAAGTTTCTGTGGGAACAAATGCGTTTGATAAAAATGTTAAAGGAAATAGCCAAGCAAAACCTGCGGTGCTGGCAACTTGTGGAGAAGAAACCGAAAGACCAATGCTTGCTCCTATCCAAGACATTGAAAAACCAAAAGCTAACAACAATAGATAAGCAAAAATTGCGTTTAGAAATCCACCATTGATTTCCCAACCGATTGCAAGACCAGTTAAGGACATGATAAATAACGTAATAACACTTCTTGCTAATTCAGCAAAATTTTGCCCAAGTAGCACACCAGTTGTGTTCATTGGCAATGATTTGAATCGATCAATAATTCCTGAGTTCATATCAGCGTTTAATCCAATTGCAGCTGATGCTCCAGCAAAAGCAATTGTTTGCACAAAAATACCTGGAATTAGAAAAGATCGATATGAACTATCGCCCACATCAATTGCTCCACCAAAAACATAAGCAAAGAGTAGAATAAAAATAATAGGTTGGACAACATCAAAAAATAGAACTTCAGGATTTCTTCTAAACCTTAGTAAGTTTCTCCAAGCAATAACAGATGAATCGTGAAGTAACCAGTAAATCTTGCCGTGCTTGTTTGCGTATTCTTCAGTTATCGAACGAGAGTTCATTAGCGACGACCTTTCTTTACCACAACATTTTCATCTTCAATTTTTACTTCTTCGGCATGATGTCCAGTTAATGAAAGAAATACATCATCTAAAGTTGGTCTTCTAAGCTGAATTTCTTTTATTTCAATTTTTGCAATATCAAGTGCTCTAACTGCTTCAACAACTTTTACTCCACCACCAGAAACTGGTGCTTGAACATGTTCACCCTCAATAACCACTTTTCCACTGGCCATACTTTGTAAGGCTTGTGCGGCTTGTTCTGCTTTGGATCGATCCACAACAACATCGATTCTTTCTCCACCAACTTGGGTTTTTAATTCATCAGCTGTGCCTTGGGCAATAACTTTTCCTTTATCTATCACTGCAATTTTGTCTGCTAATTGATCTGCTTCTTCTAAATACTGAGTGGTTAATAAGACTGTTGTTCCTTCTGAAACAAGTCCTTGAATTACATCCCACATCATTAATCTAGATCTTGGATCTAATCCTGTGGTTGGTTCATCTAAAAATAAAATCGTTGGATTTGCAATTAAGGATGCTGCAAGATCTAGTCTTCTGCGCATTCCACCTGAATATGTTTTAACAATTCTTTTGGATGCATCCGTTAAATTAAAACGCTCCAATAGATCATGAGCTCTAGTTATGGCTTCCTTTTTAGGAAGTCTAAATAGTCTGCCTAGCATTATTAAGTTTTCAATTCCAGTGAGATTCTCATCAACTGAAGCATTTTGTCCAGATAAACCAATAATTTCTCGAGCATGTTCTGGATCATTGATTACATCAACGTCAGAAACTATGGCAGTTCCTGAATCTGGTACCAAAAGAGTTGTTAAAACTCGAACCGCTGTTGTTTTACCAGCACCGTTTGGCCCAAGTAATCCAAAAACACTTCCCTGTTTAACTTTTAAACTAAGTCCATCAAGGGCAGTAACATCGCCATATTTTTTTACTAAATTAGTGGCTTCAATAGCTATTGACAAAATACTCCTAAATTCTTTAAGCGCTTTTCTACTTTACTAGGCTTATTGAACTTGCGCATCGTGGCCTAAAGCCTTGATGCATGCCAAAACGTCTTTCTCGTGTTCTTGTCCACGAGTTTCCATAGTTAAGTTCACAGCAACTTCATCTAATGCCAACATTGGATCTGTTCTTAAGTGAAAAACATCCTTGATGTTTGCTCCAGCTGAACCAATTTCACTTAGCAATTTTGCTAAAGATCCAGGCTTATCTTTAATTCGAATTCTTACAGTTAAATATCTTCCTGCAGCAGCTAGTCCTGTTTGCATTATTCGTTCTAACAAAAATGGATCAATATTTCCACCAGATAAAACAATTGCAACTGGTCCTTCAAAAGCACCTGGATTTGCAATAAATGCAGCAGCACCAGCTGCTCCACCTGGTTCAACTAGTAATTTTCCTCGTTCAAGTGTTTGTAATATTGCAATTGAGAGTTCACTCTCGGTAACAGTAATTATGTCGTCTACGTAATCTTGAATAATTCCAAATGGAACATCCCCAGGTTTACCAACTGCAATTCCATCAGCAATTGTGTTCATTGCTTTTAAAGCAATTGGTTTTCCCTGTTTTAATGAATCTGGATAAGCTGCAGCATTTGCAGCTTGAACACCAATTACTTTTACATTTGGATTTTGTTCTTTTATAGCTAGCGCTGTTCCTGCAAGCAATCCCCCGCCACCGGTACAAACTAAAACCGTTTTAACCTCTGGCATTTGTTCCAATATCTCTAAGCCAACAGTTCCTTGTCCTGCCACAATCTGGGGGTGATCAAATGGTGAAATGAAAATTGATCCACTTTTTTGGCAGTCTTCTTGCGCAGCAATCAAAGCAACATCTAATGTTTCGCCCACAAATTTAACTTGAGCGCCATATCCTTTTGTGGCAACAACTTTTGGAATTGATGCACTAATTGGCATGTAAACAGTTGATTTAATTCCTAAAAGTTGTGCAGCAAGTGCTACACCTTGAGCATGATTTCCTGCACTTGCAGCAACTACACCTTTTTTTCTATCTGCTTCGGAAAGTTGAGATAACAAGTTGTAGGCACCACGAATTTTAAATGATCCAGCACGTTGCAAATTCTCTGGTTTTAAGAAAACTGGTTTACCAATTTGTCTTTCCAGCCAACCTGCATTAACCATGACTGTCGGTCGGATTATTCCTTCAAGTCTTTTGGCAGCTTCTTGAATATCTTGTAAAGAGACAGGATGTTTGTTGGACATTTGCTTTCTCCTGTTTCTTCAAACGCAGCCGGCTATCTGAGTCAGTTTAAACTACTAACACCGGTTAGGCTAGAACTTATTGTGACGTTAATTCAAAAAATTGGTCGATTAATTCGACATAATCCTTGGCTACGAGGGCTTCCAAATGAAGTAGCAGTGCTTTCTTTGATTGCTTTTTTTGTGGCAATTGGATTTGGAATAGTTGCACCTGCAATTCCTGTTTTTGCCAGATCTTTTGGAGTAAGTGCACTTGCTGCTAGTTCCGTTGTTTCTGTATTTGCTTTTATGAGGTTTGCCTCAGCCCCTATTGCAGGTTTATGGGTAAATCGTTTTGGGGAAAGAATAATTTTAACTGTTGGTTTATTACTTGTTTCAATTTCAAGCTTTTTCGCTGGATTAGCTGAAGACTTCACTTATCTTTTAATACTTCGTGGTGCTGGTGGTTTAGGAAGCACAATGTTTACAGTTTCGGCTTTTACTTTGCTGTTAAGAATTGTGGCTCCAGATCAAAGGGGTAGAGCTGCTGCTGCTTTTCAAGGTGGGTTTTTAGTGGGAGGTTTAGCAGGACCTGCAGTTGGTGGAATTGTTATTGCAATTTCACTTCGTGCTCCATTTTTTGTTTATTCTTTTTCTCTTTTGTTGGCGGCTGCCGCGTCAGCTTTCTTTTTAAATGCGCACGACAAAGAAAATATGGAAATAAAAGAAAGATCAAAGGTTTCAGCCTCACTTAAAGCTTTTACTAATGCTTTAAAAAATAAGGCTTACTCTGCTGCATTGTCTGTTAATTTAGCAACAGGATTTGTTTCATTTGGAATTAGATCTTCAATTATTCCCCTATTTGTTGTGGAAGAACTTAAATCAAGTCCCTCATTAATTGGGTTAGGTTTCTTAGCAACAAGTGTTACTCAAGCAATATTTCTTTCCTATGCTGGAAAATCAACAGACATAAAAGGTCGAAGACCTTCAATGATTTTTGGTACATCTGTTTTGTTTATTTCCATTCTTGTGCTGGTTGCTTTTGAAACTCCATCTGGTTATTTAATTTCCATGGCAATTGCTGGTGTGGGTGCAGCTTTCATGGGTGCAGCACCAGCGGCGGTAATTGGGGATGTAACTGGTGGAAAGAAAAGTGGACCTGTTGTTGCTGCATTTCAAATGACCAGTGATTTTGGATCAATTGCTGGACCAATAGTTGCTGGAGCTTTAGTTGATTCTTTGGGCTTTGGTTGGGCATTTATGACAGGTGCCGCAGTTTCTCTAGTTGCTGTTTTCTTTTCTGTGCTCATGCCTGAAACAAAACCAAAAGGTGAAGTAAAAAGTTAATTGGCGTAAATCCATTTTTTGTTGCACAATTTAAGTAAGGAGAATCAAAATGACTCAAACTGCTTATTTCGCTCTTGGTTGCTTTTGGGGTGCCGAAAGAAGATTTTGGCAAACAGAAGGTGTAATTGAAACATCTGTTGGATATATGGGTGGAACAAAACAAAATCCAAGTTATGAATTGGTTTGCACCGGCACCACAGGTCATGCAGAAGCAGTCAAGGTTGTTTTCGAAGAGTCAGTTGTTAGTTATAGAAAATTACTAGAAATGTTTTGGACGATACATGATCCAACTCAAGGAAATCGTCAAGGAAATGACATCGGATCACAATATCGAAGTGCGATTTTTTACACCACTGAAGAACAAAAAAATGAAGCATTGTTAACAAAAGAAATTTATGAAAAAGCAATCAAGAATGAAGGATTTAATTCCATAACAACAGAAATTCTTCCTGCTGCTGAGCATGTTTATTTCGAAGCAGAAGAGTATCACCAAAAATATTTAAAGAAGAATCCAAATGGTTATGACTGCCATGCACGAACCGGAGTTTTTTTTCCCGTTAATGCTTAAATAAAAATAGCCTGGTCATTTATTGACCAGGCTATTTATTTTGTCTTAATTACTCGCGACGTCCTGCAAGGATTGCAAATAGTCTGAGCATTTCTAGGTATAACCAAACAAGAGTTACAGTTAAACCAAAAGCTAATCTCCAAGATTCTTTTTCAGGCAATCCCATTGAGATTGCTTGACGAATTGATTGGAAATCAAGCATTAATGAAAATGAAGCAAGACCTACACCAAATAGTGCAAGTAATATTCCAATTCCACCAACACCGTAAAAGCCCCAACCTCCGCCAACACCCATGAATGAAGCGATTATGGAAATTACTGCAATTACTAGATAAGAAACCATTGCCACCATCATCATGCGGGTGAACTTGGCATCTACCTTGATAATTCCTGATTTAAATAAGAACAACATGGTTCCAAAAGCAACCATGGTGCACATGATGGTGTTGCCAACAATGTTTGTGCCATCTGCCACAACAAGGTTTTGGTAAATGTAAGAAATTCCTCCTACAAATACACCTTGAAGTAGTGCATAAGCAACAACTAATACTGGTGACACGTTCTTTTTAAATGTGTTTACTAATCCCAGTACTAAACCTGCGATTGCAGCAATTATTGCTAAGCCTGGTGCATTCCAGCCAACAAATGCGCCAACTAGTAATAGTGCCAACATCGCAAAAGATTTCATAACTACGTCATCCATAGTTACAACGCGTTCACCTGGTTTAGCTGGTGTTCTACCTGGGAAAGTTTGAGTTGTTTCATCAACTGGAGTTGATGTAATTACGTTTCCGTCGTATCTGCCTTGGTTATTTCCAAGTACTGATCCTGGTTTTTGAAAGTCGGCATATCGACGAATAACCGGATTTCTGGATTCCATGTCTATTTTTATCTCCTTTAGAAAGTAGAGGAAAACTTAATTTCCTCTCTATTCAAAGTAACATGTTTTTATTTTTGGCGCGTCCCAACGTAGAGACTCACCACGACAATGAGGCCACCTAGGGCCTGAATTGGGGTGGGAAGTCCTCTGCCCAACAAGGCACCAAAGCCAATTCCCACAACTGGGATTGCGTTTAAGGCCAAAGCTGAATATCTGGTTGGCACCAAAGACGATGCGTAGTTAAACAACAAGAACGGGATTGCCACACCAAATAATCCTGCCAAAACTGCCGCTAACCAATACTTGAATTCAATACTGGAAGCGTTATTGAAGTTTGAGTTTGTTCCAAAAAATATTATTAAAGCAAAAACTGTTCCCACCAAGAGTTGACCAAAAACTAAATCAACCACATTATTTTGGGTGGCATAGAGTCTGGCCACAATTACATAAAGTGATGCAGCAATTGCTGCAGCTGTGAAAGCAGAGACACCTAACCAGTTATCAACTCCGCTATTGCTAACTCCAGAAACTGCTAGAAGCACTCCAAAAAATCCCATCAGGATAGAAATGGCAAGTCGTGATGAAATCTTTTCTTTCAAAAATAAGGCACCAATAATGGCAACAAAAAATACTTCAGTTGCCATCACGATCAAACCAGTGGAAACAGTGCCATTGGCATATCCGATGTTTCCAAAAAGGTAGGTAAACCCAGGTTCCAGTAGCCCTAGGGCCAAAGCGATTTTCCAGCGCAGTTTTAGATTTCGAACCTTGATCAATACATATAGTGCAACAAAAGCAAACCCGATTGAGATTTCCAGCAGCAGCAGTTGAGTGATGCTGAATGCATCCAATGCCATATCAGCCAAGGGATTAGCCATCCCCCAGGACAACATTGATGCAATCAATGCGACTAATCCACGCGTGGAAATTGTGTTATTCATGTGACTCAAGGTTAGTGGGTTAATGCCTGCTATTTCAGAATAAATACCTATAAAAAAGTGGGTACTGATTGGATATTTTGGTGGATATAGTGCGAGAATATTGGAAGTAATTCCACCCCGTACGGAGGATAAGTGGCAGCACGTAAGAAGTCAAAGAAGAGCTCAAGCAAGAAGAGCTCAAAGCGCAAGGTATCAAAGAAGAAATCTGCAAAGAAATCTTCAAAGAAAAAAACTGCAAAGCGTAAAGTAACCAAGAAGAAATCTGCAAAGAAATCTTCAAAGAAAAAGGTTGCTAAGAAGAAAGTTGCAAAGAAGAAGAAGACTGCTAAGAAGAAATCTGCAAAGAAATCTTCAAAGAAGAAATCTTCTAAGAAGAAGTCTTCAAAGAAATCTGCTCCAAAGGTTGCAGCACCAGCTGCACCAGCTGCAGATTCTTCAGCACCAGCACCATCACCATTCAACCCACTTAGCTGGTAATTAAAGTTAAGTAGTTGTTGGACTAGTTCGTTTAAGGCCATTTCGCAAGAGATTGCGAAATGGCCTTAACTAATAAAGGAGAAGGATGAAAAAGAAGTTACTAATAGTTCTAACTTCATTGGCACTTTCATTTTCAATTCTTACTCCTGCAACAGCTTTTGTTCCTAAAGCAAAATGTAAAGCTGATGGTACAAAGTGTTCCAAAAAAGCAAATACCAGGGCTTTGAGAAGTTTTGCAATTGTTGATCACTCTCACTATGTGAATGAACATAACTATCGCGTTTTAGGAAAAATCTCAGCACCTGAAATGGCTGGCAAAGGATACTCTGCAGCAAAAAAGATTGCTAAATACAGCAAATCTGCTTATGGGGTTTGTTCAGAACTTTTATTACAAATGTCTAATCTGTATTCAGCTAGAGCAGCAACTTATGATCCAGCAGATCAACCCGATGTCAGAGCTAATCTAAATGGTCAAATTATTGCTTTAGAGGATCAACTCCACTCAAGTTGTAATCAAGTAAAGATGCGTTGGTAATTTAGTAAGAAATTAGTTTTCCGCTAACTCTGTTTGTAAAATCTTCAGGACTTCCAATTGGGCCTGCAATTCTTTCCACAACTTTTCCTTCTTTATCTACTAACAGAGTTACTGGCAGACCATTAATTGCATAAAACTCTCTTAGAAGACTTCTGGGATCTTGCACACTTGGAAAAGGAAGCTGCCATTTATAGGCCGCCGCAATAGATTTCTTTTCTTCATCTTGATACGCAATTCCTAAAAAGTTAACCTGACCACTTAGTTTTTTATGTGCTGCGTTAAAAGAGATTGCATCATCTGCACAAACTGTGCACCAAGAAGCCCAGAAACTGATCACAATTGGTCTGTCACTTGGTAAACCTGCCAAATTCACGAATTCGTCATGACCTAAACATTCTAAAACTGCTGGAGCTATTTGATTTCTTGCTTTAGTGGCAGTGAGATCTGAGGAGGGACACTTTGGCATCAAATAATTTGTGGCTTCATTAGCAATAAATGTTCCTTGGCTTGTTGTGCTACTAGAGCAAGCAACCAGAGTTAATGAGCTGATGAGTAAGGCAATTTTTGTAAATTTCATTTCAAAATACAGATTACTCCATATGGCAAACAAATTTATCCGGCCACTTAAACAGGCTCACTTGAAATGTGGCAATCATTATCGATTTAGGACATAGGATTAAGCCCATGGCAAAAAAGATTAAAACCTCACAAATTGCACTAGCTGAATTTCTCGGATCCACAATTTTATTAATGACCATTGTTGGTGCAGGAATTATGGCTGACAACGTATCTGACGATGACGGTGTTTCAATGTTCATCACTGTTACTGCAATTGCAATATCAATTGGCTTGATTATCAAGATTTTTAACCCAATTAGTGGAGCCCACTTTAATCCCTTAGTTACTTTTTACTTTTATTTTCGTAAAGAAGTATCAGCAAGTACTGCTTTAGTTATGGTTATCTCGCAACTCAGTGGTGCCCTAGTTGGTACTGTCCTGGCAAATCTAATGTTTGATTTACCAGCTATATCAATATCTAAATTAGATAGATTAGGTACAAATATTTTTATAGCTGAGTTTGTTGCAACTATTGGTTTGTTTATAGTTCTTCAATTAATCAATTCAAATAAGAACCTTAATCCTTCAATAATCATCCCAATTTATATTGGACCCGCAATTTTTTACACTTCTTCCACCGCGTTTGTGAATCCTTCAATCACTTTGACTCGTACCTTGAGTGATACCTTCACTGGAATTTCACCTGCATCTGTGCCTCTATTCTTAATAGCTCAGCTTTTGGGTGCAATAGTTGGAATTTTGATTTCAAAAGGATTAATTGATTCAAAAAAGTAATTAATTTGAATTAAACAAAATTTCTGGTGCCCTCGGTGGGACTCGAACCCACACTGTGCAGATTTTAAGTCTGCTGCCTCTGCCGATTGGGCTACGAGGGCAATAGGTACAGATTACTTTTAGGTTGAAATCAGTTTGGAAGCGGTTCCAAATACTTGATCCAACATCGCTTCGGTAAGTCTGCCAGTGAAGGTGTTTTGCTGACTGGGGTGATAGCTACCTAAGAGTGTGATTTGCTGATTTTGCTTTAGATAAACACACTTGGCACCATGGGAAAACTTAACTTTATTTTTTGGAATAAATCCTTGTTCAAGCAAAATATCAATGGCTGCTTTCCAAGCAAAACTTCCCAAAGCTATGACTACTTTTAAATCTTTTTCAATAAATTTCCACTCCAAGTCCATCCACTTATTACAGGTGTCTCTTTCTTTTATGGTTGGTTTGTTATCAGGTGGAGCACATCTCACAGCAGTTATCACTCTTGCTTGAGTCAATTTCAAGCCATCTTTTTTATTTATTGATTGGGCTTGATTAGCAAAGCCTGCTTTATGCATGGCTCTAAATAACCATTCACCACTTCGATCTCCTGTGAAAATTCGGCCTGTTCTATTTGCTCCATGAGCACCTGGAGCTAATCCAACAACTAAAAGTTTTGGTTTCTTATCACCAAATCCTGGAACAGGTTTTCCCCAATAAACCTCATTTTCGTAAGATCTTCTTTTTTCTTTAGCAACATCTTTAGTCCACTTAACTAGTCTGGGACATTTTTTGCAGTTACAGATTGCATTTTCTAGTTGAGAAAGATTTTTTATTGGACTTGCGACCAAGCCACACCATCCAAAATATCTCTTTCACTAGCAATTAAAGTTTGTGCTCCAATTGCTTTCATCACTTCGTCTAACACGATTGATCCAGCTGTTATTACCTCAATTCGACCTTCATGCATGTAAGGCAAAGCTGCTCTTTGTGAAGGTGTTAATGAAATGAAATCTTGAGCGGTTTGGCTTATTTGTTGAGCACTAATACTTGCCCCGTGTAATACCTCTGGATCATAGGTTTTTAGTTTTAAAATGTGTGCAGCAACTGTTGTGACAGTTCCAGCTACTCCAACAATTGTTTGTGCTTTTTGCCAATCAACTTTCTTGCCAGCTTCTTTTAATGCGTTTCTTACATCTGTTCTGATGGCTTCTTCTTGGGATTTAGTTGGATTTCCACCAGGAGTATGTCGTTCAGTCATGCGCACACAACCAACATCCATGGAATAAGCACCTGTTGGTTCTTGATCTCCTATTACTAGTTCAGTAGATCCTCCACCTAAATCAATAATCAAAAATGGTGCTTTATGTTTTTGTCTTAAAGATCTTGTTGCCCCATCAAAAGATAAGGCTGCTTCTTCTGTTCCTGCTATTACTTCAGGCACAATTCTTAAGCGATCAATCACACCTTTGATAAACATGGCTTTATTTTGGGCATCTCTGGTTGCACTTGTTGCTACAAATCTAAGATTTTCTACCTTGTGTTTAAGCAGTATTTCTTCATATTCATCAATTGCTTTAAAAGTTCTTTCTAAGGCTCGAGGTGAAAAAGCATTAGTTTTATCAACACCTTCACCCAATCGAACAATTCTCATTTCGCGACAAACATCAGTTGCAGTATTAGTTGAAGTGTCAATATCGCTAATCAATAATCGAATTGAGTTTGTGCCACAGTCAATGGCAGCAACTCTTTTCATTGTTCTTCCTTAATGCAAGCTTTGGTGGCCCAATTACCTAGTCTTATTAAAGCGTCATCTCCAACAGGATTTATGCCCGGTCCAACTGCAAGTGAGTGGGCAACAAGGGCATGTAAACACTTAACGCGATTAGGCATTCCCCCAGCAGATATTTCTTCTATTTCTTCTATTACTCCATATTTGTTTCGTCTTTGTAAATAATCTTGATGAGCTTTGCTGTATTTTTCTGCAAAGTCTTTATCAGTTTTTAGTCTTTCTTCATATTCCTTCATTAATCCTGATGCTTCTAAAGTTCCAATCATGGAATTTAAATTTGCACATGTTAAATAGAAATGCGTAGGAAAAGGTTCCCCATCAGATAAAACTGGTTTTGTTGCCACAACTGTTGGTTTGCCACATTGACATCTATTTGCAACTTCAATTACCCCTCTGGGTGTTCTTCCTAGTTGACGTTCAATTGCATCAATATCTTTTTGCTCAAAACTCATTTCGGAGCATTCGGTCTAATTGCTGTAGTTTGATTTTCGTTAATGATTTCTTCTCCCGAATCTGCTTCCAGCCAGGAGTTATATAAGTTCTTGTACCAAGGTGCAGGTGGTGCAGGTTCTCCTGCCCAAGCAGTAGCAGGTTGTGCATTCGTTATAACTTCTGGTTGACCATCTAATCCAATTACGGAGAAAACAATTTCTCCTGGCATCACATAATGTAAACGCGCTCTTGCTTGTGCCGCAACAAAATTAGGATCATTCCATTTAGCTTGGACTTCTCTTAAAAGTTCAACTTGTTTTTCACTTTGTTGCACTTGTATTTTGAGTGCTTCAATTCTTGCTCGTTGTGCCACTAAATCTCTGATAGGTGAAGCCAGCATCAGAATCAAAATAATGAAGGCAGAAAGCATTACAACTAGACGACCATTTATTGATGGTCGTCTAAATTTTGTTTTACCTTTCATACCTTCTAATAAACCGCGTTAGAAGCGTGGAAATGCGGAGCGACCCGCATAAAGTGCAGAACTTCCCAATTCTTTTTCAATTCTTAAGAGTTGGTTGTATTTTGCAACTCGTTCTCCTCGAGCAGGAGCACCAGTTTTAATCTGTCCACCATTTGTCGCAACTGCTAAGTCAGCAATCGTGGTGTCTTCAGTTTCACCAGATCGATGACTCATCATCGTGGCAAATTTATTTTCTTGAGCAAGTTTAACTGCATCAAGAGTTTCTGTTAGCGAACCGATTTGATTTACTTTCACAAGTAGTGCATTTGCAGTTGATTCAGAAATTCCTCTTTGTAATCTAACTGGATTTGTCACAAACAAGTCATCTCCAACTAACTGAACTTTGCTGCCAACAACATCTGTCAAATGTTTCCAGCCAGCCCAATCTTCCTCATTCATTCCATCTTCAATTGAAACAAGTGGGTAATCTGAAACTAGTTTGGAATAGTATTCAGCCATCCATTCAGAAGTTCTTGCTTCACCTTCGAATGAGTACTTGCCATCTTTGTAAAACTCAGTAGCTGCAACATCTAGTGCTAAAGCAATTTGTTCACCTGGTTTAAATCCTGCTTTGGTGATTGCTTCCAAAATTAAATCAAGTGCTGCACGGTTGTTTGGTAATTGTGGAGCAAATCCACCTTCATCACCTAAACCTGTTGCAAGTTTTTTACTTTTCAATACTGATTTTAGTGCGTGATAAACCTCAACGCCACCTTGTAGTGCATCTGAGAAAGTTTTGAAGCCAATTGGGGCAATCATAAATTCTTGAATTTCTACATCAGTATCAGCGTGAGCTCCACCATTAAGAATGTTCATCATTGGTACTGGTAAAAGATTTGCATCTTTTCCGCCAAGATATTTGAACAGTGATTGGTTTGCAGATTGTGCTGAGGCACGTGCCACAGCTAGAGAAACACCTAAAATTGCGTTTGCACCTAATTTAGATTTTGTAGGGGTGCCATCAAGATCAATCATCAATTGATCTATTTTTCTTTGTTCAGTTGAATCTAAACCTTTAATTTTTGGTGCAATTTCATTTTCAATGGCTTTAACAGCTTTTAGTACACCTTTGCCGCCATATCTTTTTTCACCATCACGCAATTCATGTGCTTCAAATGCACCAGTTGATGCGCCAGATGGGACACCGGCTCTGGAAAGAGTTCCATCAGAAAGGCCGATTTCTACTTCAACAGTTGGATTACCACGAGAATCTAGAATTTCGCGTGCAATTACTTTTTCAATCGTGGCCACTAATTTCTCCTATTTTTATAACCTGAGTTGGCTAAATCATACCTTCGTGTTGTGAAGAGTTTGAAAGTGTGTAAATTTATGAGCATGCTTGCACCTGAATTGACCTTTGGAGAACCAGACACAATTTCTAATGATGTCGGTTACTTTGGCCCAGAGACAATTACCTGGAGAATTCACTCAGATGTTTTAGCAGTTGTTGGTGGAGTCAGAGCTTTATTTTTACAAGCCCTAGAGCCTAGAGCTTTTGGTGGCGTACAAGCACATTCTCGTTACAGAGAAGAACCTTTTGGCAGATTATTAAGAACAGCTGAATACATCGGAGTTATTTCATTTGGCACTAAAGAAGAAGCTGATCGAGCTGCTTCAAAAGTAAGATCAATGCATAAGGCTTTAGGTTTGGATGTTCCTGAATTATTACTTTGGGTTCATAACGGTTTCACTGATTCTCTGCTTGACATTGCTTTGAGATCTGGAATGAAATTAAGTAAGGCAGATCAAGATAGATATGTTAAAGAACAACTAGTTGCTGCCAAACTTGTTGGACTTGATCCATCAATTTGTCCATCTAATGTAGATGAGCTAAACGCTTACTATGAAAATAAGCGTCATGAGTTAGTAGCAGATAAGTTAGTTAGAGAATCTGCCAGATTTATTTTTCTTCCACCAATGAATAGATTTTTTAGATACTTAACTCCATCACAATTTTTGTGGGCAATCGTGGTAAGTCTTTCTTTTGCGGCTTTACCTCGTTGGGTTAGAAAAATGTATGGTGATTCATGGAGGGGCTCAACTTTGGCTGGGCCTAAATTTGCTGATGCTTCAACTAATTTAACTTTAAGAATATTGCGAAGAATTCTTTTAAAACTTCCTAATAAAGCTAAAAAAGGTCCTCATGTGCAAGCAGCAGAAATTAGATTGAAAGAAAAAATTAATTTAGTTTTCTGATTTCTTTATTTCATCTCGATATTGACTAATAGCTTTTCTCAAAGCTGACTCTGAATCTATTCCTCTTTCGTTGCACATGGCCACAAAGGACAATAAGAATTGACCAACTTCTGCTTCACTATTTAGCTCTTTTTTAACATCATTAACTAATTGAGTTTCTTTTACTTGAGCAATTTCACCTTTGACACTTTTTACCCGGGTAATTAATTTATCTGCGTACATTAAGGCGGGCATTGCTACCGGAACGCCATCTGTGATTGAGGTGCGATTTTTCTCCTTTTGTTTTATCATTTCCCAGTTATTTTCAACTTCCAAAGATGTTAAATCCTTTGAGTCACTAAAAATATGGGGATGTCTTTTAATTAATTTATTTGTTATTACATCTGCCACATCATCAATATTGAATGGATCTTGAGAATGTTCTTGCGCAATTTTTGAATGAAAAACTACTTGCAGTAAAACATCTCCTAGTTCTTCTCTGATGGCTTGTCTGTTTCCTGATTCAACTGCTTCAGCAAATTCATAAGACTCTTCTAACAGGTATTCGATTAAACTTTGGTGTGTTTGTTCGTTATCCCAGGGACAACCATCTTTAGATCTAAGTAAATCCATTAACTCAATAAGACCTGCAACACCATTTTTAGTTGGCGGTTTTTGCGCGGGCATTTATTTAACGATTTGAAAGTAGATCAACCGGTGTGGCAAATGCTGGTTCACTTAATTCATTTGCAGGTGGTGCAATTGAACCATCTTTTGAAACCCATGAACCATAACGAGGATTAATTACAATTTCTTTTGAATTTGCAATGTTTAGTAGTAAAGCTTCTCCTCTGGCTCTTTGCACTAATTCAGGTGCACCCGGTTCAAGTGCTTTTCCTATTGCTTCAATTGCTCGATTTTGACTTAGTACTTCTTTAATCAAAATTGGGGGAACATTTCTTGATCCTGCAAATACTGCTAAGGCTTCAGGTCCACCGTTTTGCTTTTCTAATGCGTCATAATCTTGAGCAACTAAACTTTGATCTACCACGGCATTTGATTGTGTAACTGCTTCACTAATTATTATTCCAATAATCAATCGAGCCAGCACGCCTCGAGTTTGTGCTGTTCCTTGATCATTATTTTCAATTGGTACCACTGATCTTAAGTCATCCATATAAACACTTAATTCTTCTGAAGTTATTCGTTTGTCCCCAACAAAAGCAGCTGTTCCTGGGTTTTGTTGACCACAAGCAATAAGAACACTGGAAACAAAAAGTAAAGCAATAATCTTCTTTAATTGTTTCTTCACGGTGTTCCTTTCAGTTCGTCTTCAAACACCTGATTGAATAACTCATTTATCCAATTCAGTAATTCTTGATTCTTCAATACTTGACCATTAACAAGTGAGGTTAGTGGTGCAGGTACTTGAATCGAACGTATCGTTGCTCGAACTTGAGTTCCTGGGTACAGACGATTAAGTCTAAGGATTCGAGAATCTGGTAATTCAAGTGGTGCGAATTTGATGACTCTGCCTTGTTGCACAATTTCACTAACTCCAACTTTCCTGGCCAAAACTCTCAATTTGGCGATTGCTAACAAAATCTCAACTGGTGGACCATATTTACCAAAGCGATCCAATAATTCTTCACCAATACTTGCAAGCTCTGTTTCATCTTTGACTTCTGCTAAGCGTCGATAAATTTGCATACGCAGACGCTCTTCTTTGATGTAATCATGTGGAATGTGGGCATCGAGTGCAAGTTCAATTTTGATTTCACTATCAATTTTGGGAGCTTCACCTTTAGCAACGGCTAATGCTTCGCCAACTAATCTGACATATAAATCAAATCCAACTTCAGCAATGTGGCCTGATTGCTCTCCACCTAAAATATTTCCGGCCCCACGTATTTCTAAATCTTTTAATGCCACTGCCATTCCAGAACCTAAATCTGTGTGTTGGGCAATTGTTGCCAAACGGTCATAAGCATTTTCTGTTAATGGTTTTTCTTGTGGGTAGAAGAAATATGCATAAGCTCTTTCTCTAGCTCTACCAACTCTTCCTCTAATTTGATGAAGTTGCGATAAACCAAATGAATCTGCTCTATCAACAATTAAGGTATTAGCGTTAGGAATATCTAAACCTGATTCAACAATTGTGGTTGAAACTAAGACATCATATTTTTGAGCCCAGAAATCAAGAATTACTTGCTCAAGCTCATGCTCATTCATTTGACCATGAGCAATAGCAAATTTTGCTTCTGGAACAAGTTCTTGTAATTGGGCAGTAACTCTATTAATGCTGGCAACTCGGTTATGAACAAAAAAGACTTGTCCATCGCGCAATAGTTCTCGTCTTATGGCAGCTGCAACTTGTCTTTGGTCATATGCGCCAACAAAAGTTAAAACTGGTAATCGATCTTCGGGAGGAGTTTGAATTACTGACATTTCCCTAATTCCTGTTAGTGACATTTCAAGTGTTCGAGGAATTGGTGTGGCAGACATGGTGAGAAAATCAACATTTGTTCTTAAAGCTTTGAGGTGTTCTTTATGTTCAACACCAAATCTTTGCTCTTCATCAATGACCACTAAACCTAAATCTTTAAATCTAACATCTGAAGTTAGTAATCTATGTGTGCCAATTATTACATCAACTGTTCCATCAGCAATACCTGCCAATGTTTCATTTATTTCTTTTGTGCTTTGAAATCTTGATAAAGGTTTAACATTAATTGGAAATGGCGAATACCTTTCACTAAAGGTATTGAAGTGTTGTTGAACTAATAATGTGGTTGGTACCAGAATTGCTACTTGTTTACCATCTTGAGTTGCCTTGAACGCAGCTCTGACAGCGATTTCGGTTTTGCCATAACCAACGTCTCCTGCAATAACGCGATCCATGGGCACACTTTTTTCCATGTCTTTTTTAACATCATTAATGCACGCAAGTTGATCAGGAGTTTCAACATAAGCAAATGCATCTTCTAATTCTCTTTGCCATGGAGTATCTGGCGAGAAAGCAAAACCTTGGGAGGCTTGTCTGGCGGCATAAAGTCTTATCAATTCCGCAGCAATTTGTTTAACAGCTTTTCTTGCTCTTCCTTTAGTTTTTTCCCAATCAATTCCACCTAATCTGTTGAGAGAAGGAATTTCACCGCCAATAAATTTGGTTATTTGATCTAGTTGATCTGTGGGAACAAATAAACGATCAGCAAGTTGACCTCGCTTTGAAGCTGCGTATTCGATTACTAAATATTCACGGGTGGCATTTCCGACAGTCCTGCTAGTCATTTCTACATATTTACCAACCCCGTGTTGTTCATGAACTATGTAATCTCCAGGAGAAAGAGTTAAAACATCAATACTGTTTTTTCTCTTAGTTGGAAGCTTTGTAACATCTTTCATGCTTGAACGCATGCCCACAATGTCTGTGTCTGAGATGACTAAAATTTGTTGCTCAGGTAGTGAGAAACCGTGTGAAATATCAGATACGAAGATGTTTACTAAATTGTTTTCTATTTCCTTTTCACTTATTTTAGCTGCAAGATCTGCTCCTGAGAGTTGTTCTAAGTAACGCTGAGCAGATCCTGCTCCTGCTGATGCAATTACTATTTTCCATTTGAGACTTAACTTGTTTCTTAGTTCAGTTATGACTGCTGTGAAATCTCCCCTGAATCCATCTAATACTCGTGCTTTTAAATCAATAACATCAAAATTTTGTTCATCATCAACGTGTCCAATAAATGGACTTACTTGCCACCACTTGAGGTCTTTCTTCAATGCATTTTTTTCAACAGTTTCTAAATCTTTGAAACCACCTAAAGAAACTTCTTGAGGAATATTTCCACCAAGAGATGCACTCATCCAAGCAGCATTTAAAAACTCTTCAGATGTTTTTAACACTTCTGCTGCTCTAGTTCTTATTTTTTCAGCATCACTTAAAAGAACAACACTATTTTTGGGGAATAAATCTGTGAATAGTTGTAGTTGTCCAAGTGGTTCAAATTCTTCGTTTAGAAAAGGTTCATAACATGCTGGTGCCCACAGCCCATTGGGAGCAATTTCTAAACTTCGTTGATCAGCAACAGAGAAATTTCTTATTTCTTCAACGTCGTCACCAAAAAATTCAACACGTAAAGGATGTTCGTGACCTGGAACAAATATGTCCAAGATTCCACCGCGAACTGCAATGTGTCCACGTCTTTCAACCATTTCCACTCGCTCATAACCAATTTCAACAAGTTTGGTTACAGCTTGTGTTAAATCAATTGAGTCCCCAACTTTTAATGCCAATGGTTCTAGATCAGCTAACGAAGTCAACAAAGGTTGCATTAAAGATCTAACAGGGGCAACAACAACATCTATTTGCTGTGCGTCTTTAAATTTATTATCTGGGTGAACTAAACGTCTTATTACTGAAAGTCTTCTCCCAATAATGTCTGAAGTGGGAGCAATTTTTTCATGGGGCAAAGTCTCCCAAGCAGGAAATTGGGCCACGCTCAAGTCTTTATTCCAAAGCTTTAAGGCATGCTCTAAATCTTCTGCTTCTCTGGCATTTGAAGTAACAGCTAATAAAACTCCATCACTGTTTTTTGAGATGTGGTTAGCAATTATTGGAAATAGAGAATTTGGGCTAGCAATTCTATATGTTGATTCACTCTTTATTGCTTGAGCAATTTTGAGCCAAGGCTCAACTCTGGTTATTTCTTCAAATACTGAATTAAGACTCATGAAACTGCCTGTAACACAACCTCTAATAATTCTGGTTTACAAACAATTACATTGTCTACTCGAAGATTTTCTTGGTTAAGTTGTAACGGATTTCCTTTAATGTCACAAACCACTAAACCACCAGCGATTGCTACTGCTAAGGGTGCTGCAATATCCCATTCATAAAAACCTGTGGTGTGAACATAAAGATCAGCTTTTCCTTCTAAAATTTGCACAACCTTGGCACCAACAGATCCCACACTTTTTATTTCAACTCCCCCAAAAACTTCATCAAAGATGGCAGTTAATTTAGGCATTTCTAATGGTGGTCTGGATCCTGAAACTAAGAGCCTTGGTATTTCATTTGACTTACTGGCAACCTTTACATTTTTAGTATCAAATACTGTTTCAAAAACTGGCATTGAAACAGCTGCAACTGAAATATTTGCTTGAGCTTTACTTTGTCTTTCCCATAAAGCAATGTGAACAGCAAAATCACTTCTGCTGTTAGCAAAATAGAAAGTTCCATCTAATGGATCAATAATCCAACATCTATCAGCTTTTAAACGTGTAGTGGGATCTATTCCTTCTTCACTTAAAACTAAATCATCTGGTCTTGCATCTTTGAAAGCTTGAATCAAAAAATCATGACTTAATCTATCTGCTACTTCGCCATATGCTTTTCTTTTACTTAAATCATCTGGAACAGGATTATTCTTTCTATGTGAGGAAAGAATTTTTCCTGATTCAATGGCTAATCTGATTGCTAAATCTAAATCTGTTTCTTCATTCATTTAGGCATTTCCATTATTTAAATTTTGGGCTTGATCTACACCTAAAGAAACAATGTCAGATAAAGCTTTACTACTTGCCTCTAAATACTGAGTCATTTGTGATTTCTCAAAGAAGTTAAATGGTTTCAACACAAAATCACCTGGATCCATTGGACCAGGTGGTCGACCAATTCCTAAACGCAATCTCACAAATTCTCCGCTGTCAATTGATCCTCTAATTGATTTCAAACCGTTATGCCCGTTGTCTCCGCCACCTTGTTTAATTCTGATTTCACCAAAAGGCAGATCTAATTCGTCGTGCATCACAATCATGTTCTCAACAGGAATTTTGTAAAAATTCATTAAAGAAGAAGTTGGTCCACCAGATTCGTTCATGTAACAACGAAGTGTTGCTAACACAACTCTTTTTGTGCCCAGTCTTGTTTCACAAACATCTGAAGTTACTTTTTTGTTGTGAGTTAGTTTTTCACCCAGATCAGAAACAACTTGATCAATAACCATTGCACCCACATTATGGCGAGTATTTTTGTATTCAGGACCAGGATTACCCAGCCCAATGACTAACCATGGTGAGTCAGTCATTTACTCGCCTTACTGTGTTGTGTTTTAGGTTTTAAACCTTAATTATTTTTTATCTTTTGCAGCAGGAGCTGCATCTTTTGCATCA
>CAEZTU010000006.1_pt1 | contig 37947 bp, 38 predicted proteins | sample 7264301 | NCBI WGS metagenome assembly CAEZTU01 (sample SAMEA6813812, study PRJEB35770) | freshwater metagenome | biome: Freshwater; feature: Freshwater reservoir; material: water | place: Czech Republic | collected 2017-08-18 | depth 0.5m m | reverse complement strand
TAAAGGTATAAATGAAATAAGCTTAAGAGTCCCAATAGCTGGATGTAGGGATTGCGACTCTGATTTATCCTCCGCAACAATTAAATTTGTAAGCGCGTAGTTTTGAAATGCGTACATTTTGCGTACATTCTCAACACATATCAACAGGTCTATACCCGTTTAGAAAGGGTTCGACGAATAGCGAAACGTGGCTAAACCGGCCTAATCTGGCTTAGAGTCGTTTCCGTCAGACATCCTTTTAATCTGTGGGTCGTCGGTTCGATCCCGACAGGGCCCACTTTTATCTACCTTCAAAATCCTTTACAAGATTTAATGACTTCAATTTTTTCGATACGTTAGAACATTGATCAACTCGATTAATAACTTAATTCTTATGTCCAAATTAACCATTGATAATGCGATTACCTCGTGCCTTCGCCAGAATTTCCTTGATTGTCGATGAATAAAAAAGATGAATATAAGTTAGGTGTGATTATCGGCTATCATGTAAAACAAACAAATGAATTAATTTGAGGAGTTAAGGTAAATACTTTTCTAGAAAAGAATAGATTTAACACCTTTCAAGTCCTTTTAGGATTGCTCTTATTGCTCATTCCTATCTTTGTGCTTACTTATCCAAAATATGGGACAACTGACGATTACATCCTTGATACATGGTTTAACGGTTATTACACAGGAAATTTTGAAAATGAAGCAATATTTGTAACTTCAATATTTTCCAAATTTATTTCAAGTCTGTATGCCATTAATTCATCGATTGCTTGGTATGGATTAACCCTATTGTTAGTAACGCTAACATCTGTGGCAACAATTTCTAAGGTAATCATAAATTCAGAGAAAATATCTCGTCAATTGAAATTAACAATTTTACTAATTCTGTTCTCATTCACAGTTTGGAGTTACCTTGGTATCACTTATACAGCCACGGCAATAATTAGTGGAGTAGCAGGATTGATACTTCTACTAAATAACATAAATACCAAGAACAGATTTGGAATTATAATTCCAATAATATTTTTAAGCATTTCTTTCATTATTAGACCCGAGAGTTTGTTAGGCGCCATTTTAGTTATTTACCCACTGTATGTTTTGAAAGTAAAAGTAAACAGGAGATCTATCAAACATGTTTCTATCACTTTTGTAGCTTTACTTAGTTTGTTCTTAGTAAATAAGTTTGCTGCAGAAAGTGAATCAAGTGAAATTAAGCAATACAGAGAGTGGGCCAAAAAAGTTCAAATGTTTGCAGGTATGCCCAGGATGGATGCTGCTGCAAAAGTCATCGGAGAAACTGGTTGGACACCAACTGAATACAACCTTTTTAAAGACGTGGCATATTTTGATGAACAAAATTACAATGTTGAGTGGATAGATCAAGCACTAAAAGTTACTAATTTTGTAAGTTCAAAACCTGACTTATCATTTGGAAATCTTAAAAGTGTGGTAAGTAAGTACGTTAATTCAACGTCATTTTTTCTGATGTTTCTACCTATTCTATTGATAGCGATTTTATTAAGACATAGACCAGGTGTAATGAAAATAGGTTTGTTATTTTATTTCATAAACTTTGGACTTCTACATACATATACAGGCCTATTTCTTCATAACGTACCTAGAGTTACAATTCCACTTTTAGTTGGATTTATGGCTGGCTTGGTTTTACTTTTCGAAAAAAACAAAAAAGATAAAAAAGTGGAAGTTTTGTTTAGTGTCATAATCTCACTCTTAGGTATTTACTATCTCCAAGACTTTAATTCTCAAAACAGAGATCGAATTATTTCTGCTAAGGAACTTAGCGTTTCTATAAATGATCAATTGCAATCAAAGATTCTCTTAATTCATGGTAATCAGGAATATTCTCAAAATGTGAACCCATTTAAAAGGACATCTACACAAGCTGATCAAAATGTTTTCATGGTAGGTAATTGGGACACGTTTTCACCTCATTGGGAAAAAAGAGCTCTGAATATTGGCCTTAATACTGAAGAAATAATCAAGGAGTTAACTACTAATCCAAAAATTGTTTGGTCAGGCCCTACAATTCCTAATACAACTTTAAATCTTATTAACTATTTGAGAGAGTCAGGTTATGGTGAATTTCAACCTCAAAAAATTGGAACACTCACCAACGGTAATGAATTATGGAGTTTTAGCGATAGCGAAGTTGAAATAAAATGACTCTCGAGTTATCTGTGGTAGTTCCTGTCTTCAATGAGGAATTAGGAATTAAAGAATTTGCTCAAGAATTAAGGAGCAACCTGGATTCCTTAAAAATTGAATACGAAGTGATTTTCATTAACGATGGCAGTAAAGACTCAACACAACAAATTATTGATCAAATCATTTGGCCTCAACTAAGAAGTTATGAATTTAGATTTAATGCAGGACACATGAGTGCTTTGGAAGCGGGATTAAAAAAGAGCAAAGGTGAGAAAATCATCACGATGGACTCAGATTTACAGCACCCTCCTGCATATATAAAGGAATTTTTAAGGATTCAAAATGAAACTTCTGCTGATGTTGTGTATGGAATTAGAAACTCTAGAAAAGAAGATAATTTCTTTAAGAGGTTCACGGCATCGATTTACTATTTCTTAATGAAAAAATTAAGCGGCATAAATATACGTGCAAATGCTGCGGATTATCGATTAATTGTTAAAGAAGTTAGAGATGTATTAATTTCCTTGGATGAACAGGACAAAATATTTCGCTTACTGATACCAAGCTTAAACTTTAGAGAGGCCGAACTATCTTTTGTTGCTGACAAGAGAAAATATGGAAAATCTAAGTATGGAATAAAGAATATGGGATTACTTGCAATTTCAAGTGCCTTAAGTTTCTCAACAAAACCCTTGCGTTGGGCAATCTGGATTGGATTGTGGGCAGTATTAATTTCAATCCTGTGGATCATCTACATTTTTGTCGCACAGATTTCAGGCTGGGTAATTCAGGGCTGGACTTCCTTAATTGCTGCAGTAGTTCTTTTTGCAGGAGTTCAATTACTTATCTTAGGAATTGTTGGACAATACATCGGTCAAATTTATGTCACCCAGCAACGTAGACCGAAATATTTATTTAAAAATAAGCAAGAGGATTAGAATCAACTTGAGTCTTCCAATCGGTACAAAAATAATTGTTTTTATTTTTCTTCTAAGCGGTACTTTCCATCTAGTTAATCCAGGAGTATTTATTGCTCTTGTTCCTCCTGCGTTAGGTAATGAATTTTTCTGGATCGCTACCAGTGGAATCTTAGAAATAGCTTGTGCGATTGGATTACTAACAAAACAAAAATGGGCGCCAAAGTTGACAGCAGCAGTTCTACTTGTTATTTGGGTTGGCAATTGGTGGTATGCAATTGATGTGACTTGGAATCTTGAAACAAGCTGGTTGTTAATAATTGGCTCATGGCTGAGATTGCCCCTACAGATACCATTAATTCAATGGGCACTGAGATCACCGGTTAAAATTTAATGAAAACAACTAAAACAAAAATTACAGTATTTGCAATTATTATTTCCAGTATTGCTGTATTAATAGGTGCATTTATTTTAAGACCAGAAGGAACTTTCAATAGACTTTCTGGCGGTTTAGACGCAGTAGCTGGATCTGAATATGTCACAGCCGAAGTTCTAGAAATCACTTCAGAAAAATGTATGGGATTTGAACAAACAAGTGATCCCGAGCAAGTTGCTGGTGGAAGATGTGATGTTTTAAAAGTTTTGATCACAAGTGGTGAAAAAGAGGGCACAGAAGGTTTTGTTGAATTCGATTATGCCAATGCTGGAGTAGACATAAACGAAGGAACAAAAATGCAACTCTTGCGTATTCCGGAACAAGAATTTAGTGAAGACACATATCTTTTCATGGATTTAAATAGATCAAATCTTTTAATTTGGGTTTCAATTATTTTTGCAATCGTCACAATTTTTATAGGTCGCTGGCGTGGTGTTGGTGCAATTGTTGGTTTAATTCTGACGTTTTTAGTTTTGCTTTACTTTATGTTCCCAGCCCTTTTAGAAGGTAAAAGTCCTTTAGCTGTTGCAGTTGTTGCAGCATCTGGATTAGTTCTAATTCTTCTTTACACAGCTCATGGTATGTCAATTAGAACTTCTGTTGCGGTTTTGGGAACACTTTTCGGTATTGGTTTAACCGCAATTATTTCTTATCTTGTAGTTGGGTTTGGAAATTTTTCAGGAATTTCTAGCGATGACGATTTTCTTTTGGCAGGGGTCACCCAAATCAGGTTAGATGGATTGTTGTTAGCAGGAATCATTTTTGCATCCGTTGGTGTTTTAAATGATGTAACTGTTACCCAAGCAAGTTCAGTTTGGGAAATCAAAGAGTCCCAACCAAATAGCACTGCTCGACAGTTATTTCTTTCAGGAATGAGAATTGGTCGAGACCATATTGCTTCAACTGTTTACACATTGCTATTTACCTACGCGGGGGCAGCTTTACCAACGTTGTTGTTAATTGTGTTGGCAGATAGACCTACAGGTTTTATTCTAAGTAGTGAAGCAATTTCGCAAGAAATTGTTAGAACTTTAGTGGGATCTATTGGTTTAGTCTTAGCTGTGCCAATCACAACTATCTTGGCAGCTGTATTAGCAGAAAAAAAGAATTAATCTTTTCCTAAATCTTTTAAAGCTTGTCCTTGCATTCTGTGCAAAGTCCATTCGGTCATTGGAATTGATCCTTCAGATAAATAGAAATCCCAAGCAGGTTTATTCCAATCAAGTACCCACCATTCAAATCTGGCATAACCTTTTTTCACACAAATTTGTGCCAGATGTTCTAGTAAAGCTTTGCCTAAGCCCAAACCACGTTTAGATTCTCTGACATATAAATCTTCTAGATAGATTCCATATTTTCCAGTCCAAGTTGAAAAATGCAGCATATAAAGTGCAAATCCAGATAATTTACCTGGATTTTCTTCATCATCAATGACAACTGCATAACAAGCTGGAAGATTATTTAATGAAGTTGCACCAACAAATAAGGCTTCCTCTAAATCCTTAACAGTTGTTTCAACTGCATCGGGTTCTTTTTCATACAGAGCAAGTTCTTTAATTAGCTCAAGTATTTGAGCACAATCAGTTAATTGTGCTGGTCTTATTTCAAATGGTTTTGGCATCGATGACAAATCGATATTTAACATCACTTGCCACAACTCGATCGTATGCTTTGTTGATTTCTGCTGCTGTGATGATTTCAACATCGCTGACGATGTTATGTTTTCCAGCAAAATCAAGCATTTCTTGAGTTTGTTTCATGCCACCAATCATGGAACCAGCAATTCTTCTTCTTTGATTTAGCATGGTGAAGGCATCAATTGGGTATGGTTCACCACTTAAACCAACCATTACTAGAGAACCATTTAGTTTCAGCATGTTTGCATACTTATTCAAATCAAGAGGTGCTGAAACAGAATTTATTAGCAAATCAAAATGATTCTTGTATTTTTCAAATACTTCTTCATCTTTGGTCAAAATAAAATGATCTGCGCCCATTTTCTTAGCATCTGCTTCTTTATTTGCTGAGTGAGATAAAACTGTTACTTCAGCACCAAGTGCGTGAGCAAACTTTACTCCCATGTGCCCAAGGCCGCCTAAGCCAATGATTCCAACTTTTTTACCAGGACCTGCTTGCCAGTGTTTAAGGGGTGAATACAAAGTAATCCCTGCACAAAGAAGAGGTGCTACTCCTGCCATCTCTAAGTTATCTGGAATGTGTAACACATAATCTTCATTAACAACTATTGCTGAAGAATAACCACCTTGAGCAACTGTTTTTCCATCTCTTTCATAACCGTTATATGTGCCAGTCATTCCTTCTAAACAGTATTGGTTTTCTCCTGCTAAACAGTTTTCACATTTTCTGCATGAATCAATAAATACTCCAACGCCAGCTTTCATACCTGGCTTAAATTTTGTAACACTACTTCCTACTTCTTTAACAATTCCAGCAATTTCATGACCTGGAACCATGGGAAATATTGCTTCGCCCCATTCTTCTCTAACTTGGTGAATGTCTGAATGACAAATTCCTGAATAAACAATTTCAACTAAAACATCGTTTGGTCCTAATGCTCTTCTGTTAAATTTCCATGGTGCTAAATCAGCCTTTGCGCTTTGAGCAGCGTATGCACGAACTTCGATCAATTTATTTATCTCCCTATTATTTAATTGTCTTAAGGATAAAACATCGGCAAACGACCTGTTAGTGCAGGTAATTTCTTGAGCACACTTTAGGCTAAAGAGCATGACCACCGGTGATTATTCAACCAAAGAATTAATGAAGCAAGAAGAAGATTTTTCATTTTCATCTTTTACCAATGAAGACGCAATTGCTCTTGGCCAAGAAATGTTAAAGATTGCCACTAGTCAAAAAGCACCAGTCATTGTGCAGGTAAGAATTGGTCAACAAATAATTTTTCACGCAGCCTTAACTGGTACCACAACTGAAAATGATTGGTGGATAAATCGAAAAGCGAGAGTTGTTGAGAAATTTAATCATTCAAGTATGTATGTAAGAGTTTTTTTTGAAGAAAATAATCAAACTTTTGAAGAACATTCAGGTTTAGATAATGAACTCTATGCAGCACATGGTGGTGGATTTCCAATAATTGTCACCGGCCAAGGTGTGGTGGGCGTGGCTTTAGTTAGTGGTTTACCTCAGGTGGAAGACCACAAAATGATTATTCAAGGTTTAACTAACTTTAAACAGGCTAAAAGCTAAAACATAGATTAAAATTAGGGCACCTCGAATAAGAAGAAGGTTTTCAAGATGGCCCCTAAATCAAAAGTAGGCAGTTCAAATGAGAGAACTATTCTTCCCGAACATTTTGTGGATATATTAGAAGATGCTTTTCATGGTTTACTAGGAATTATTTTATTTTTAGTTGCACTGGGAGCATTATTTTTTACAGTTGAAAGATTATTAACTACAGCTCCATTTTTTCCAACAGGAATGATCCAGGGTGTTAATGATATTTTGTTTATTGTAATTATTTTAGAAATATTAAGAACTGTTATTGCACGCTTCACCGATGGTGTTTATCAGTTAGATAAGTTTCTAATTATTGGTGTTATTGCTGCAGTGCGACACATTTTGACAGTGGGTGCATCGTTAACTTTGGGTTCGACCAAAGATAACGATTTGTTTCAAAGAGCACTGTTGGAATTAGGGGTTAATGCAGGAATTGTGGTGGCCTTAGTTTTGGCAATTTATATGTCGAAGCAAGCTCACGGGACTAAAGCCAAATAATTATTTTTTACCTATTTTTGGTGATTGAGGTCACTAAATAGAGTGTCAGTCTCTAAACCCCACTAGTAACTCGTGTTACTTTGAAAAGAGAACAAATAATAAGGAGTAAGGCTTTGCGATTTTCTAAAACTTGGGTGAGCATATTCTCATCACTATTTCTTACCACCGGATTAGTAACCCCGTCTTGGGCTCAAGAAGCTGCTCCAGCAGGTTTGGTGTCAAGTCAACCAGGTTTAGTTGTTAATCAAGTTCCCGTTGAAGTTTCCTTAGGTGCAAAATTTTCCTTAAGTGGAGCGATAGATCCAGTTAGAAAAGATGTGACAATTCTTCGTCAAACAAAAAGAGGGCAAAAGTGGACCACAATTGGTTCCACTAAAACTAAAGCCGATGGAACTTGGAGAATGACAACAACTGCTCCTGTTAAAAAAGGTAAAACCACTTATCGAATTGTGGTTGATAGGGGAGATAAACCAAAGAGTGATTCATTCACCGTAGTTTTTAAAAAAGCTCAAGTTAATTTTGCTGCTCAAAGCACCGCGGTAAATCCTGCTAACCCAATTGGTTTTGTGGGCACAATTAATCCACCTGCAAATAAAGTTGGTGTGCAATTACAAATTTACGATAAAAAGAAGAAAAAATGGGTGAAAAAAGCTTCTGCTAAAACTGCATCAGATGGTTCATTTAACTTCACAGTCCCAGCGTCAAGAACGACTGCTCGATTTAAGTATCGAGTTGTCACAACTTCTGGAATTCCAGTTAGAACTGAAAGTCAAGAACAAGAAGTAGCCGTTATACCAAGAATTGAAGGACTTGGTCCAAATGGAAGAATTTTAGGAACTGATATCTCTAGACACCAAGTAACAGCTGACTTTGCAAAAATGTATGCAGCTGGCTCCCGTTACATCTTTATAAAATCATCTGACGGTGGACCAAACGCACATGCAAGAGCTGTTGCATTTGCTGATCAATGGATTCCTGCAGCTAAAGCTGCTGGACTAATGGTTGGTCAATATCACTTTGCACAAATTCCAAATACAGACGATATGAATGTGATTATTCAATCAGCTAATTTTCAAGCAGATTTAATGATTTCTCGTTGGAATGCTCACGGTGGTTATTCACCAGGAACACTTCCCTTGGTATTCGATATTGAACAATCTGGTGTGCCAAGAAATACAACACCAACTGAAGCAATTACTTTTTCTAAAACTGTCTTAGAAAAAGTAACTAATGCAACAGGAAAACTACCAATAGTTTATTCAAACCCAGTATTTTTAAGAAACTATTTAAGTGGTGATCCAGATTTAGCAAAGTATCCGTTATGGATAGCAAACTATTTTGATGTTTCAAATCCAGGGGTTTCACCAAAAGAAGGTTGCATTAATACCGTATGGACAAGTGATGGCTGTAACTTGCGTTGGACTTTTTGGCAGTATTCACAAACTGGTCCAGGAAATGATTTCGGTGTTGCCTCCAGAGGTATTGATTTAAACGTGTTTGCAGGCACTGCTGAAGAATTACTAGCACTAGCCGGATATCCAGCTGGTACATAAACTGAGAGTGCGCTGAATGAAAAATAAATCTCATAAGCGCAATTTCATTATCAGCACAGCCATTTTTTCGTTAATTTCTACTAGCGCTATTTCTACACCAGCAAATGCAGCACCCAATGAGTGGATAATTGTTGGTTCTGGGTGGGGTCATGGCGTTGGATTGAGTCAATATGGGGCTCTTGGTCAAGCGTTGGATGGAAGAAGTTGGCAAGATATTCTTGCGCATTATTACCCAGGAACAAACTTAAGTGATTCACCAGTAGATAAACAAATAAGTGTTGGTTTAACCCAAGATCGAACAGCAATATTTGTGCGTTTAGATAAGTTTTCTGATGATGCCCAATTAGAAATGTCAATTGATGGTAATCCTGTTGCAACAATTGGCAGTGGCACAATTATAAGAATCGAATCAAATGGTGCATCAGTTGTCACAAGTGGTGGCGATGATGGCAGAGCAGAATCACGTGGTTCAGGAAAAAGAATTTCCTTTCGGATAAGTGCTGGATCAGGTTTAATTAATACAGTAGGTGGCACACCAGAAACTAATCCAAGTTCTGCTTTATCAACTCCAGGACATAGATACAGATATGGCACTTTAAATGTTGTTTATGGTGGAGATAATGATGGAAGACCTGATCTTTATTCTGCAATCTCTATGAGATTGGCAGACGAATATCCTTTGGGCGTTGCAGAGATGAGTTCGTCTTGGCCTAAAGCTGCTTTAGTTGCACAAGTTGTGGCATCACGTTCTTATGGATTAGGAAAAGTAAATAGTGGTTTAAGAGGTAATTGTGGCTGTCATGTTTATAACAACACTTCTGATCAAGTTTATGTTGGATTTTCTAAAGAAAGTGATTCTTGGAGAGACGCAGTTAATTCAGCAGTAGCTCCATCTGGACAAGCTGCTGTATTAACTTTTGGTGGCAAAGCAATAACTGCTTATTTTGCCTCTTCAACTGGTGGCAGAACAATGAGTACTAGAGATGCTTGGGGCGGAAATGTTGCTTGGAGTCAATCAGTTGATGACAACTGGTCTTTAAATGCAAGAAACCCAAATGCTCGTTGGGGGTTAAGAATGTCTCAAAGTGCAATGGCTGCAGCACTAGGGCTTTCTACTGTAGAAACTATTGAAGTAGTTGAACGTTTTCCAAGTGGCGCTGCAAAAACTATTGTTGCAAAAGATCCAGGGGGTGGATCTGTAACTTTAAGTGGTAGAACTTTTCAAGCCAGAATGAAATTAAAATCAACTTATGTTATTGGTGCTGTTGATATTGCCTTAGCAGATACTTTAGGTGGAATTCCAACACAAAGTGGATTTGATGAATTTGCTTATCGCGCTCAACAAGCTGCCGCTGATATTGCAGCCTTAACTCCACAATATAAAGCAGCAAGTGAAAAAGCTGATCAAGCTGCAGCCCAAGCATCTGAATCTAGAAAAAAATATTTGAACATAAAAAATGAGATTGAAAAAGCTCAAAAAGAATTAGAGGATTTAATTAAAGATATTGAAGTTAGGGAAGCAGAAGCACGTAACGCTCAATCACAAGTTACAGATTCGATAAGAATTCTTTACATGCAAGGTTCTCTCGATACTTTGTCGGTATTGCTTGATTCAACATCACCAACAGAGTTCACTGAGAATCTTGTTAACTTAAGTCTTTTTGCTGAGTCCCAAGATCGCATCATGAAGAAATCGATTGCACTGATTAAACTCCTAGAAGCCCAAAAAGTAGAGGCCACCAGCAGAAAAGATGAACTCGAAGTCTTATTGACCGAAGCCAACGCAGCCCTTAAAAATGCGAAGTCAGCCCTCAAGGATGCACAAATTGCTGAAGATAAACTGAAAAAACTTATTGAAGAAAAGCAAAAAATCGTGGATGCTTATAACAAGAGTAAAAAGTAATCGGGGAGAATTCAAAAATTGTTAGTCGCTAAACCTATTAAGTTACCGGCAAACCAATTTGATCACTTTTATAAAGGTGGAAACAAAATTGGCAAACTTAGAAACGGTCCAGGTGGACCGATGCGACCAGAGGAATGGTTAGGTTCAACTACCACCAGATTTGGTTCTAGTAATCAAGGTTTAACAATTTTAGAAGATGGCACAAGTTTAAAGGAAAGTGTTTTAACTAATCCTGAGTCATGGTTAGGTAAAAGTCATGTCAATAGATATGGCGCAAGTATTGAATTACTAGTTAAACTTCTTGATCCAGATCAAAGACTTCCAGTTCATTATCACCCAACTAGAAATTTTGCTAAGCAACATTTAGGTGTGCCACATGGAAAAACAGAAGCTTGGATTGTTTTAGAAGCACCAAAGGATGCTTGGGTTGGAATTGGTTTTGAATCAAACATGGCCTTACCAAATGTTAAAAAAATGGTTGAAAATGAGGACACCAAAGGATTAATCGATTCTTTAAACAAACGAAGCGTTAAAGCAGGGGATGGGATTTTAGTTCCAGCAGGAATTCCACACGCAATTGCTGAAGGAATATTTATTCTTGAATTACAAGAACCAACAGATTTTTCTATTCTTTTAGAATGGGAAGGTTTCGCAGTTGATGGTAAGAAAGATGGGCATCTAAATCTTGGTTTTGATCTTGCCCTTCAAGCACTAGATTTGAATGCTTTAAAGAAAGAAGATGTTGAAAAGTTAGTTGTCTCAACAGAAAATGATTCATCATTAATGAGATCAATGTTGCCTGTGCAAGCTGAACCATATTTTAGATCACATTTAATTAGACCAAAAAATGCATCAATTGAATTTGCTCCAGGTTTTGCAATACTTTTAGTTACCAAAGGTAGTGGTGTTATTCACACTGAAAAACAAGGAAATTTTGACACAACTTCAGGTGATGCTTTCATCATTCCATTTGAATCAGGATCTTGGTCGGTTTCAGGTGATATTGAAGTTTTGTTATCTAGACCACCTGCACCTGATGCCCCCATGTCATCGCTTTGATTTAAGTAATCATTTGCTAAGTTAGAAATAATGACTTCAATTCATGCACCTTTAAAACTTAATAACGTGTCTGTTTACTCAGGTATCTCAATATTTGCTGTGATGGGCGGATTTACTTCATCTTATGGAGTTATGGTTCCCTATTTTCGCGACAAATTTTCTCTTAATCTTGCCGAAAGTGGCATTATTTTCTTTGCTCACGGAATTACTGCTTTATTAGGTGTAGTAATTGGCACGTTAAGTGTTTCAAAATTTAAGGCAGCTTATGTTGGCGGTTTAGGCGCTCCGCTTATGGGATTAGGTTCAGTGCTAATTGGTCTTGCTCCAAGTTGGAATATAACTTTGTTGGGTGTGGCAATAGTTGGAATTGGTTTTGGTGCATGTGATGCAACTATTAGTCAGTTTTTATCTCGAGGAGGAAGTGAAAAGGCAGTAAGACTTGTAAATATTTTGAATGCTGGTTTTGCTATTGGGGCAGTTATAGGACCAATTCTTATTGCAGGAGCTGTTCCAGATTTGTTCACAGAACTACTTTTTGTGTGGGCAGCAGTATTTATTGGAGTTGGATATCTTTTTATTTCCAATACTTCTGGTTATCTAAAAAGAGATCATTCCACAGCAAAACCTGATGGTCACAAATTTGTTTTTGCAATGTTATTAATAGGTATCGCATTTTATGTAGGCGTTGAAGTTGGAGCTAGTGGCTGGATTCCTACCTACATGATTGACAAAGGTTATTCTGCCCAAATTGGGGCAACTGCTTTAGCACTATTTTTCTTATCCCTTGCAGCTGGTCGAATAATTATTTTGCCTTTAGCAAACAAATATTCTCCAACTCAAATAGTTTTAACGTCCTCAATTTTGATTATTTTAAGCCTTATTTTTATAGGTTTTACCAACATTCCGTTAGTTGGATTTAGCCTTATGGGTTTTGTGTGCGGACCAGTTTTTCCAACTGCAATGGTCTGGGCAGTAAGAATTAATCCAGGAGATCCAAGAACTGCAGGATTCATGATGTTTGCTGCAATTGCTGGGGCAAGTGTTTCACCATCATTAATGGGAATTGTTATGCAAAGAGCTGGTACTGAAGTTTTAGTTTGGTTATTAATGGTTCCAGCTGTTGTGACATTAATTGTTCATGCATTAGCAGCTAAGCAAAAAATAGCTGAACACATAGAAATACATTAAATCTGCAAAGACGCAATTGCGTCGTTAAATTCCTTAATTTTTTCTTTTATTCTATTTTCAGATAAATTCAAGTGTTCTAATATGGTGAAGCGATCTGGTCTTGTGGTTGGTGCTGACTTAACAATTTCTGTAAACTCTTCGTCATTAAATCCTAAAACGTGATGAGAAAGTGGCAGCTCGTGTTGGGCTAGGGCAAAAGCTAATTCTTGAAATCTTTCTTCATCATTTCTTAAGAATGTTGCAAATAATGCACCCATACCAACTTGTTCACCATGAGGTTTAGTGCGATCAGGAAATAACAAATCGATTGCATGAGAAATTTCATGGCAGGCACCACTGCACGGTCTAGAGGTACCAGCAATTCCCATTGCCACACCTGATAAAACTAAAGCTTCAGCAAGGGCAACTAGAAAATCATCACTACCAATTGAGTCAGCTCTTCCAAGTAGTGCTTCAGCACTTATGCGCGCCATGGATGCAGCTAAGCCATCCATTTTTTCATTATTTTCTTTTACTGCTAATTCCCAATCTTTAACAGCAGAAAGGTTACTTAAAACATCTCCAATACCTGCTCTAATAAATCTAGCTGGGGCTAGTTTGATTGCATCTAAATCAACAACAACTGCAAGTGGGGCACTAACACCAAAAGAAGATCTACTCCCGTTATTTTCTAAAATACTAACCGGTGAAGCCAAACCATCATGAGCTAAATTTGTCGCAACAGAAACCATAGGAATTTCTAAGACAGAAGCTGAATATTTACAAACATCAATTACTCTGCCTCCACCTACGCCAACGATGGCATCATATTTTTTAGGCTTTAGGGTTTCAGCCAATGCTTTGGCATCAGCTAATGAATTTCCTGGTGAAATATAAAAATCCGCATTAGGGGCGGCTTTTTTTAATCTGCTTTCAAATTTCTTTTTTCCACCTTCAGTCATGACAACTGCAATGTGGCCTTTATTGGAAACTCTTTGATCAGCTAAAACAGTTGCTAAATCATCAAGAGCACCTTTACGAATATCAATGTAGAGAGGAGTTTCAATCATTCTTTTTAGTAGTGACATGCAATTGACCTCGCTTTTGCTAGATCATCATGGTTATCGACTTCAACCCAAGAAACATCCCCAATTGGTTGAAGAGAAATTACTCCACCACTATCAACATATTCCTGATAACCATCTTCATAGTAAAGATCTGGATTTAGTTTCCAAGTCTTTTCTAAAGCTGAAGTTAAATTCTTTGCAGCCTCTGGTTCAACAAGAGTTAATCCGATGTATTCACCAAACGCAGTTGCTGGATCCATTTGTTTAGTAATTCTGGCAAGATTACCGGCACAATCAATAGTTAGCTTCATTTCTTCTTCTGCCAGTATTTTAACTGTGTCAACTGCTAAAAGAATTGCCGGACCTCTATTTTCTAAAAGTGTTTCTTGCACACTTACAGGATGAACTGTGTCACCATTTGCTAACAGGAAACCTTGTGTGAATAAATCTCTAGCGCACCATAAGGAGTAAGCATTATTCCATTCTTCTGCTTTGTCGTTAAAGATTAGTTCCAAATTAACATTATGTCTTGATTCCAAGTCTTTTTTTCTTTCTTCAACTGCTTCTGATTTGTAACCAACAATTACTGCTACATCTTTCAAACCAACTTTGGAGAAATTACTTAAAGTTAAATCAAGGATTGTGGTTTCATCATCTACTGGAACAAGTGCTTTGGGCAAAGTGTCGGTGTAGGGACGAAGACGACGTCCAGCACCGGCGGCCAAAACCATGCCCAGCATGATGCCCCATTCACTTAGCTAAATTTCGTAGTTTTCTTTGCCTTTAGTCTTTCACGCTCATCTGCTAACTATCTATATTGAGTAGGCTCATAATCACCATGGCATTTATTCCTAGACGTTTTGATTCCAACCCTTGGTTTTTACGATTTCGTCGTATGGGTGGGGCGGCTTATCATGCCTGGATTGCAAATGATCCTCAAGCAATTTCTGAGTTTAAAGATCTAAAAAATAACTCAAAGAACTTTGAAGTTTTAGCTTATTTTGGCGATGACTTGTCTCGTTCCTATCAAATTCAACAGTGGTTACCAGTTTATGAAGAATTGAATAAAACTCATAAAGTTCAAATCATTTGTAGACAGTTTCCTACAACTAAGCATTTAAGAAAACTAACATCACTTCCAGTTAACTCTGTTTATGACTTTTTCACATTAACTGATCTGATTGAATCAAATAACTACAAAGTTGTGTTGTATGTAAATAACTCGTTTACAAATTTCCAAGCAATGGCTGCTAAGAGAGCTTTCCATGTTCACCTAAATCATGGGGAGTCAGACAAAATGAGTATGACTTCGAGACAAATGTATGCCTACGATGTTGTGGCAGTTGCTGGTCAGGCTGCTAAAGATAGATTGAAAAATGCGTTAATTGTTAGTGATGAAAATAAAGAAGTTGTTATAGGTAGACCTCAGTTAGATCTGTTAAATAAACCAATGGATGTTAATACTGAAAGAAAAATTCTTGTTTATGCACCAACTTGGGAAGGAGATCAAGACGCAAATAATTATTCTTCCGTTGATGTATATGGTGAACAAATAGTTTCAGCAATGCTAAAGATTCCTAATTCAACTCTTCTTTATAAACCACACCCAAAGGTAACGACTTCACCTAAATCACACATGATACATGCCCATAAAGCTGTTTTGTCATTACTGGATTCTGCAAATTCAAAAGATCCAGGTGCAAAACATAAGTTAGTTACAGGAGATCCGTTGCCAGTTTTGCAAGTAGCTGACCTTTTGGTTTCTGATGTTTCTGCGGTAACAATTGATTATTTGTATTTGAAACCACAAGGTGCGATGTTGATGTGTGATAGAAGAAGTAATGATCAAGAATTTGCCAAAGTTGCACCGGTATCAAAAGCTGTCACCGTTATAAATAAGAACAATATTAATAATATTGAAAAATTAATTTTTGATCATGTAGCAGGACATGTGGATAGAAGTTCTTATGAATCAATGAGAAATTATTACTTTGGTGACACAAAACCAGGTTCTAGCATTGCAAGATTTATTTCTATGGTTGATGACTTGATTAAACGTCGAGACCACCGAGTTTCTCAATTACCCACGTCAAATTAATTAACCCCGGCCGCTTTAGCTCAGTTGGTAGAGCGTTGCTCTCGTAAAGCAAAGGTCTCGGGTTCAATTCCCGAAAGCGGATCACTTAGTTATAAATCGTCCAAAATCTCAAGTTCCCAAATTCGTCAAGTAGATAAGCCCCATCGCCGACGCCGTTAAATTTATCTATGTTTTCAAACATGGGTGTTGGTGAATTCATAAAAAATTCAGCAACTGTGTTGTCTCCGAATCCAGCTTTGACGGTAATCCTTTGTCCAGGTTGAATTGATGAATTTTTGGGAAATTTGAAAGATCTTTGACTGGTATCTCTTAGTGTCCATCCTTCTAGATTGACTAAGGAGCTAGATCCATTTTCTATCAATACATACTCGCCATTGACATTGAAGTTATCGTCTCCGGAAGCATCGTGATTTATTGCTAAGCCCAATAAGATATTTTGTGTTGAACTTTTTTTACAAAGTGTTCCACTCCAAATATTTCGTCTATTATCAATGGCCTCTTGCATTGCCAGCCTATTTATTTGATTATTAGCGCTCTCTATTTTATCTGGAAGCCAAAGGACTAAACCTTTTCTTAATAGTTCTGTCTGAACGTTAATGGTGTATTGACCATTTTTGTCAGCCTTATATACGCTTCGATAAAGTCTGCCTCTATTTTTAGAATTAGATTTTACTGAGCGTAGTTGTAGCCAGTCTCCTTTTTTAAGAATCTTTCTTAATTCTTGAGTTGCCTGCTTTGCCCCACAGGCTGCATGTAAATTCTTATCCGTTTTTTCTTCAAAGGCCTGAATACCAATTAATCAAATATTTCTAACAGATTTATTGGTTTCTAATCTAACCCTTATCGTGTCACCATCTTCGACACTAACGAGTCGAGCCAGATCCCAAGGTTGTTCTACCCCAGCAGCAAAAACTAATGGAGATGGAAGCAAGGAGAAAAAGATGGCTAAAACAAGAACTTTTATCTTCACAATTAAGAATACAATTTTTATTTACTGGATTCAAAGTGGTTACAAAAGTGAGCACTGATAAGCGTTATTCTGACAAAACGGTCTCAGGTTCAATTTCCCAAAACGGATATGAGAGTTTATTCCCCGTTACTGGCTTTTAAAAGACGATCTCTTATTGCTAATGCCAAATCATCACCATGTGGTGGGATAACAACAATTCTTTGTAAATTCATCTGATCAGCAATATGAAAAGCTGAATACAGTTCTTGGGCAAATTCTTCAATTGTGTTAGGAGAAATCAGTCTTGTCACACCATGGGGAGTTTCAAATTGAGCCAGAGCAATAAATCCATCTCCTTGTTGTGCCTCAACATCTAAAGCTACTTTTGCACTTGGCGCATAGTGAGAACTAAAAGATCCACTTACTCTTATGTTACTTGCCTGTTTGGATAACTGCATTCCTGTGACATCTTCAATCATTTTGTCTGTGATTGCACCTGGTCTTAAAACTTTTGGAGTTGGACCAGTGCAATCAATAATTGTGGATTCAATTCCTACTAAAGAGCTTCCTCCGTCAAGAATTAGATCATCTTGACTTAAATCTTTACCAATTTCACTTTTTACATGCTCAAAAGTTGTGGGAGAAACTTTGCCAAATTTATTGGCACTTGGTGCAGCAATAGCGCCACTGCCAATCTTTCTAAATTCTTCCAATAAAGAAAGAGCAATTACATGATTTGGAATTCTTATCCCTATTGTTTCTTGACCACCGGTCACAAAATCCTTGGCGATTAAGTTTCTTTTTAAAATTAAAGTCATTGGGCCTGGCCATAATGCATTGGCCAATTCATTTGCGTATTTTGGAATTTCTAACGCCCAGTCTGGTAACTGATTTATTGAAGAAAGATGAACAATTAAGGGATGATTTTTTGGTCTGTTTTTGATTTCAAAAATTCTTGCCACTGATTCTTGGTTGGTTGCATCTGCACCTAAGCCATAAACAGTTTCAGTTGGGAAAGCCACTAGAGAGCCATTTTTTAGCTTTTGTGCCGCCTCTTTAACTTTATACATGTAATTTACTCTACTTATTTCATGTATAAACCCATTTGAGAGCCTTACCTAAATTCATAAATCCGAGTAATAAAGCACTCTATTTAGAATAAAAATTATTAAAATTTGTTGATAACTGGCACTAATTAACTCTTCTTTGCTGACTCACTAATTGAGGCGATAATCAATACAGGGTGAATCAAGTATGCTTAAAGGGTGCTTGAATTTGCCGTCAATTTAATCGATTCAATTGGGCTTCTGGGCGCATCTTTATCAATTGCAATTGAAGTAATTATTCTTCCGATCCCATCTGAGTTAATTCTATTACTAACTGGATTTAATGTTTCCATTCAAAATTTTGGATTTATTGCAGCATTGATTGCCACCACAACAGGCTCCCTTGTTGGCGCATTATTTATGTATTATTTAGGTTCAGCTTTTTCAGAAGAAAGATTAGAAAATCTAGTAAGCAAATATGGAAAATATGTTGGACTGTATGTAAAAGATCTTCAAAGGACAGCTTCTTGGTTTGAAAGACATGGAGCTTCGCTGGTGTTCTTCGGTCGCTTAATTCCACTAATCAGAAGTTTAGTAAGTATCCCTGCAGGTTTAACTAAAATGAAGTTATCTAAATTTATTATTTTTACAACGCTTGGAAGTGGTATTTGGAATTCCATTTGGATATCACTAGGTTTTTTTCTTGGAGATAAATGGAGTAGTGCAGAAAGGTATGCCAAGTATTTGGATTATTTGGTTTATTTTGGAGTAGCAATAGCTTCAGTTTACTTTGGACGAAAAATTCTAATAGGTATAATTAATTATCGTAAGAATCAATCTATTAATTGATCTTTCATAAAATACTAATTTGAAAATTTATCTAGTTACGGCCGGCAGTCGTGGTGATTTTGAGCCTTTTTATGCATTTGCTAAGAAAGCAACTGAATTAGGTCATGAAGTCTACCTATCTGTTACTGAAGAGTTTTTTCCAAAAATAAGCAATGAGAAATTTAGCGCTTTGTCCCTTCCGGGATCTATTCAACACTTTGTTGACAAAAACGGAGTTTCAATTATTAAGAACTCATTAGATTTTTTACCTAACGTTAGGCCATTTATAGTCAAGCTTTTAGATACTGCCGCTGAACAAATACTTGAAGTTAAACCAGATGTTGTGTTGTATCACCCAACCGTTTTAACTGCACCTATTGCGGCAAGATCAGTTGGTGCGGCGTCTGGTTTAGTGGAAATTATTCCAGTTTTAACTCCTACTAAGGATTTTGCTTCGGCTGGTCTGTGGACTTCTAACTTGGGTATATTAAACAAATTAACTTATAAAGCCGTGATTTTAGCTGAAAAATTGTTTTATCTAGAAACAAGAAGATGGTCCAAAAAACTTGGAGTCAAAAACATTAAACCTGATTTCTCATTATCTTTAACAAGTCCAGCGGTATTAAAAAGGCCAACCGATTGGCCAGATAACACTTATTTAGTTGGACCTTGGCATGAACCAGATAAAGAAGAACTAGACCAATTAGTTCTAGATTTTGTAAATAGAAAAGACACAGTTTATGCAGGTTTTGGTTCTATGAAAAAAGGCAATCCTCAAAAGATCACAACTGAAATTATTAAAGGCGTTAAGAAATTAAATATGCAAGTTTTAGTTTCAACTGGTTGGGGCGGGCTAGCATTAAGTCAAGAGCTTATAAATGATCCTGATGTGATGTTTGTAAAGTCTGTTTCTCATACCAAGATATTTCCTTTAGTTAAAGTCATTTTGCATCATGGAGGAATTGGCACAACCCATGCCGCTTTAAGAGCAGGAACTCCATCAGTGATTGTTCCTTTTATTGTCGATCAGCCATGGTGGGCTCATAAATTACATACTCAACAACTTGGGCCGAAATCTTTGCCATTTAGGAAGTTAAAAAGTAAGAAAGTTTCGACAAGAATAGTTGAGGCACTTAGATATAAACAAAATGTAATGAATGTTTCAAACAAAATGAAGACCGATAATGGAATTAAAAATACAATCAGAATAATTAAGGAATATCTTGAAAGCAAATCTTAATTTGAAGAGAACTGTAGCTCTGGTTGCCATATTTAATCTTTTGTATTTTGCTTTTGAATTTTCAATCGCTAGACACATTTCATCAGTTGCACTTTTTGCCGACAGCATAGACTTCTTAGAAGATGCGTCAGTCAATATTTTGATACTTCTCGCTTTTGGTTGGAGTATTAAAACGAGAGTGAAATTAGGATATGTCTTTGCTGGTTTATTGCTAGTTCCTGGAATTGCAGTTGTCAGTGTTGCTTGGGAGAAATTTCAAAACCCCGTTTCACCTGAATCATTAACTTTAGGTTTAACAGGATTTGGTGCATTAATTATTAATAGTTTTTGTGCCTATATTTTATCCAGATTTAGAAAAACTACAAAAAGTCTCATCAAGGCTGCATATTTATCTGCCAGGAATGATGCACTTGCAAATGTAGCCATAATTTTTGCAAGTCTGGTCAGTTTATTTTGGGCTTCAGGCTGGCCTGATTTGATCGTTGGAATTGGAATTTTGTTACTGAATTTAGATTCGGCAACTGAGGTAATAGAGGCATCTCGAAAAGAAGGATCTCAAACTTAAAAGGGAAATTTTTTGGTAGGTTAAAGACATGGCAGGCAAATGGACAAACTGGGTTGGTAATCAGTCCTTTAACTATGCGAGTTTTGCCCAACCAAAAAGTGAAAAAGAAGTAGTAAAAGCTGTCAAAAAAGCTTTAGAGAAAAAGCAAAAGATAAGAGTAATGGCTACAGGTCATTCATTTACTCCAATTGTTGAAACAGATGGTTTGTTACTTGATTTAGAAAAAATCAGTGGAATTAAAGCAGTTGATCCATATAAGCAAAGAGCATTCGTTGGTTCTGGAACACCAATTAGTGCATTGGGAGATCCTTTATGGGATAAAGGTTTAGCATTAAGAAACCAGGGAGATATTGATTCCCAAAGAATTGCTGGTGCAATTGCAACTGGTACTCATGGTTCTGGCACAGAATTTGGAAGCTTCTCCTCAATTTTGAGATCTTGTCGCATTGTCACAGGAACCGGTGAAGTGATTGAGATTAATGAAAAGAAACCTGATTTGTTACACGCTGCCCAAGTTTCAGTGGGCATGTTAGGTGTGATGGTCGGTATGGAATTACAAGTGACAAAGAAATATAAGTTACGTGAACATATTGATCACGAACCATTTTCAGATGTAATTAGAAACTTTCATGAAAGAGTTAAGAAGAATAGAAATTTCTCATTCTTTTGGTTTCCTAGTGAAGAATCTGCTGCTCTATATAACATTGAGTTACCACCAGGGGAAAAAGCGACTGATACTTGCCACGTAAAGGTGTTTAACGAAGCCAGAGAATCTGAACAAATCTCTGATATTCCTAAGAGAAGAATTGATCGTTCTTACCGAATTTATCCAATGTTTTATTCACCAAATTTTCATGAACTTGAATACTTTATTCCCCTTGAACGTGCTGTTGATTGCATTAATGAAATGCGTGAATTTATGCTTCGAAGTTTGCCTTTAAGTATTTTCCCATTAGAGATAAGAACTTGTGGTTCAGAAGATGGATTTTTGTCCTCTAATTACAAACGGGACACTTTAGTTGTTTCAGTTTCAGGAATGCCAGGTGTTGACTATTGGGGTTATTTGCAAGATGTCGATCGCATTTTAGGCAGATATGACGCCAGAGTTCACTGGGGCAAATTACATTTCTTAACAAAAGAACAACTCCATGAGCGCTATCCAATGGCCGAGAAATTTATCAAGATCAGAAAAGACTTTGACCCTAAAGGTGTTTTTCTAAACAACCATTTAAGTCCACTTTTTTCCTAAGTTAGTAGTAGATTTCACATCATGAAAAAAAATAAAGCAATGTTGCTTGGAGTACTAGGCGCAACAATTGGAATTATTGCTCTGCAATTTATAACTAATGCTTCAGGGGTTGAATTAGTAGCTGCATCTTTTGGGGCAACATTTGTTCTTATTTTTGCTCTACCAGATAGTCCTGTAGTTAAGCCTAAAAATATTATTGGGGGCTATCTGATTTCAACTGTAATTGCTTTATTAGTTTTTGAATTTATTGGAAATGATCCATTTTCTTTAGGTTTGGCTTTTGGTCTGTCATTTGTTTTCATGCAGTTAACAAAAACACTGCACCCACCAGCTGGATCTATTCCTTTGTTAATTCTGTTTGTTCCACCAGATTGGAAATTCGTCTTGACACCAATTTTGGTCGGGGTAGTACTAATTTTGTTATATTCGAGATTTTATAGTTATGTCTTAGGAAAGATTAAGCCTTAACTGATTTCCTTTTTCTAGTTAAAATCTCATGCACTAGAACTCCACCAATTAATCCCCAAAATGGTGCGCCTAAATTGAATGCAGAAATTCCTGAAACAGTTATCAATAATGCAACAAGTCCTGCTTCACGGTAATCAGGATTTTCTAGTGCTTCGTTAACACATGAGCCAATAACAGGAATTAAAGCTAAACCAGCTAATACTGCAAGTAAAACTGTTGGTAATGTTCCAAAAAATCCCATAACAGTTGATCCAAACAGTCCAAGGATTATGTAGAAAATTCCGCAAGCAACACCAGCAAAATATCTGGTTTTTGGATTTGGATCAGCATCTTTTTGGGTAGCAATTGCAGCGGTCATAGCAGAAATGTTCACACCACTGTTTCCAAACGGGGCGGTTAATAGTGAAATAACTCCACCCATTGTCACCACATTATTTATTGGTGGTTCATAGCCTGAGTTGTATAAAACTGCTGTGCCTGTGGCATTTTGTGTTGTCATTACTAATAAAAATATAGGTAAAGCCAAAGTCAACATTGAACTTAAAGTAAATACAGGGGTAACCCAAAGTGGTGCAGTTATTGAAACTTGAATTTGTGGGTTAACTAATTCATTTTCAAGAAATCCAATAACTAATCCCACTGCCAAAGCAGGAACAACTGGGGCACGCCATTTGTAGCGTTTACCAATAAAAAACATCAAAATCATGCCTAGGCCAAGTAAGGCATCACTTTTAAGAGAAGAAAAAACTTCTACGCCAAATCTAAATAAGACACCACCAAGCATGGCCATCACAACTGGTCTTGGCACAAGGGCCATTAATTTACTAAACAACCCAGTTGCACCCACAATTATTAATGCAATTGATGCCACAACATAAGCACCCAAAACTTCAGCGTAAGGATGATCAGTTAAACCTGTAACTAATAGCGCAGTAGTTGCTGCAGCCCAAGCACCAATAACTGGAATTCCATGTCTCAAGGTAAGAACTAAACCAAATAAACCTGAACCAATAAACACTGTTAATAACCAAGAAGCAAGTTGTTGGTCCGAAAAGTTTCCAGCATCTGCTGCTTGAAATAAAATTGCGATGGGACCAGTGGTTGAAATTAAAACAATTAGAAAACCTGAAAGTAAAGCTCCCCAAGTAAATGATTTAGGAATGTTTCTTAGATTCTGCGAGATTGCTTTAAATATTGGAAGATCAGTTGTTCCACGTTCTAGCTGTAATGACATGAGAGATACTTTAGTGAACTTGTTATTTGTTTCAATAACTAAACAGGCCTAAATCCTTCTTTTATTTCGTGCGGGCCATGTTTAATCATTATGTGGTGAGTTGTTGTGTATTCCAAGACTGATTCTTGACTCATATCTTTTCCAAAACCACTTCCTTTAACTCCTCCATGTGGTGCTTCAGAAACGATGGGTAGGTGATCATTAATCCAGGTCACCCCTGCTTGAATTCTTTTTGAAATTTCTAAGGCTTTACCAACATCTTTTGTCCAGATAGAAGAAGCTAATCCATATTCGCTGTCATTGGCTAAAGCAATAGCTTCTTCATCATCCTTAACAGCAGTAATAGTTATAACTGGACCAAAAACTTCAGTATGAATTATGGAATTGTTTTGTTTCACATCAGTTAGCAGGGTAGGAGCATAATAAAATCCTTTGCCCTCAATGTTTTTTCCACCAGTTACTAGAGTCGCCCCGTCTTTAATTGCATTTTGAACCTTTTCATTTACTAAGTTTCTATGTTTTTCTGAAATCAAAGGCCCAATATCAGTGTTCTTATCTTTTGGGTTTCCTACCTTGATTGATTCCATTTTTTGTTTCATAAGGTTTTCTAATTCTTTAACAACAGTGTGATGAGCATAAATGCGTGTAGCGGCAGTGCAGTCTTGGCCAGAGTTATATGTACAAGCAAGTGAAATAGCTTGGGCAACTTGGGTTAAATCAGCGTCTTGTCTAACTAATACTGGGGCTTTGCCACCAAGTTCTAAATGAACGCGCTTAACACTTTGACTTGCCTCTTGCATTACTTTTTTACCTGAATCACTGGAACCAGTAATACTTATCATTGAAATTCGCGGATCTTTAACTAACTGCTGGGCAACATCTGCATCACCAAGAACTACTTCCAGCGCACCAGATGGAAAAATTTGTTTAGCAAGTTCAACAATTTTTAAAGTTGATGAAGGAGTTTGGGGCGCAGGTTTAATAACAACCGTGTTACCTGCTGCCATTGCTGGACCAATTTTCCAAATTGCCATGATGAAGGGAAAATTCCAAGGCGCAATTGAACCAATCACGCCAACAGGTTTTTTAACTAACAAAGATGTATAACCTTTATTGAATGAACCAGCACCAGTTCCATCTAAAGACCTAGCTGCACCTGCAAAAAATCTAAGATTGTCTAAACCAAAAGGAAACTCTCCATCGCGCATTGTCGACCATGGTTTACCAGTTTCTGAGACTTCAAGTTCAGAAATTTCATCAGCATGTTTTTCAAGTAAATCCGCAAAATCTAAAAGATGCTTAGTTCTTTCACTGGGAGTAAAACTTGACCAGATAGGAAAAGCTTTTGTGGCATTTCCTATAGCAATATCTACTTGTTGAGTTGTTGAGTCTGCTATTTCTTTAATTACTTCACCCGTGGCCGGGTTAATTATTGCTCTAGTCACTATTTGGCTAGAGCTTCAATTTTTGTAGCAGCTTCTTCTATACCTTTTCTTGATCTAACTGCTTCACCTATGTTTTTTAGTTTTGCAAGTAGATTCGAATCGTTAAGTAATTTCTCAATTGCTCCGGTTAGTTCTTCATCTTTGAATGCATACGTTGCAAGTCTTATGCCATGACCTTTTTCATGAACTCTTTGGGCATTGTCGTATTGATCCCAGAACAAAGGCAGAACAATCATTGGTTTACCAAAATGAACTGATTCTGTTGTGGTGTTATTACCACCATGGGTAATAACTAAATCAACTTTAGGAATAATTGAAATTTGTGGTAAGAATTCCGCACCAATCATGTTTGGAGCTAACTCAAATTCACTTGCTTGTGGACCTTTGGAAACAATAAATTTATGCTTTGTTTTACCTAAGATTCCAATTAATCTCTTCATTAAGTCAACATCAGCAGAGCCCAAAGACCCAAGAGATAAGTAAATTAACTTTGAATCAGCTGGCCTATTTGCAACTTCACTTGGAAGCTCGAATGCTGCATCTGTGGAGCGCACACTGGAATCAATTCGGTGCCAATTGTTTGCTAATGGTCTTTTATCTGTGTAGTCCAATTCAGTTGGATACACATACAAATTTAAGTCTTTTGAAGTATGAATAAAGTCCATATCCGGCAAAGTAGGAGCACCTTGAGAAACTACCCAAGAGTTGAATTTTTCCCACATTGGTCTTTGGGTTTTTTCGTAAGCCTGTTGATAACTTGCCCAAGATGATGGATCATTTTCTGCTAAACCTGAAAATGGTGGAGCAATTTTATCTCCCATGATTTCAAGTGGGTTACATGAAACTACGCGAACAAAAGGCACTCCTGCTGTAACAGTTGCAGGAAAGCAAACAACGTTATCTTCAATAATTACATCTGGTTTATGTTTGGCAATAATTTCTTTTAATCTTGGTTCGCAATAAATTGCTCCATCAATCAAAGCTTGTCTTGTTGGGGTGATAAAAGTTTCTAATTGTTCAACAGTTGGTTTTTTAAATTCAGGGGAAGTATCTCTAATAAAGTCTTTCCAAAATTGGCCCACACTTTGAGCATCAGGATTTTCTGGAGGTGCAGATAAATCAACTAGTTCTTCTTTAAATCCAAGTGGAGACAATCTGCCACCCCAAGAGGATTCAGCAGCAAAAACAACATTATGTCCACGGTTTTTTAAAACATTGCCAATTCCAATACAGTTATTGGTTGGACCATATGCTGATTCCGGCCAGAACAGAATTGTTTTGCCACTCATTTTTTCTCCTTTAATCTAAAAAACTCTGACGTCTTGTGGATTAAATAATAGGTTCACGTGGCTTCCCAATTCAAGGTCGGCAGATTTATCTGCATAAACTCTCACGATTTCATTGGTGGTTAATTTGACGGTGATGTTTTTCTTTGACCCAGCAAAAACAGCGTCAGTGATTTGGCCTGCCCCATTTGAGGCTGGAGTTAAGTTAATACTTTCTGGTCTGATCAAAACTGTGACAGGTTTTCCGGCACCAATTGAATGAGAAACATTCACTGTTCCAAGACTTGGATGTTCAAAACCAGAGCTAGTTGAAATGGCTTTGAGAATGTTTCCTTCACCTATGAAATCTGCCACAAATTCATTTGTGGGATTTTCATAAAGTTCTTGAGGCGTAGATATCTGCTTTATTTCACCCTTATCAAAAACAGCAATTCTGTTAGCTAGTGAAATTGCTTCATCTTGATCGTGGGTGACAATAATAAAAGTAATGCCAAAGTCATGTTGAATTCTTTTTAGTTCAATTTGCATTTCTTGTCGAATCTTTTTATCCAAGGCGCTTAAAGGTTCATCTAGTAATAAAATTTTAGGTTTTCTGGCAATTGCTCTAGCAAGAGCAACTCTTTGTTGCTGACCACCAGAAAGTTGATTAGGTTTTTTCTTGACGTGTTCACCTAAACCAATTTTTTCAATAATTTCATTTGTTTGATTCTTGATTTCTTCTTTTGTTAAGGAGGTGTTTGTTAAGCCATAGGATATATTTGAAAATACATCCATGTGTGGAAATAGTGCATATGATTGAAACATTAAATTAACTGGTCTAGTTCTGGTAGGAATACTTAATAAATCAGAATCATTCATCAATACTTGACCTGAGTCTGGGTACTCAAATCCTGCAATAATTCTCAAAAGTGTTGTTTTTCCACAACCAGATGGTCCAAGAAGTGCAAACATTTCATTATTTTTAATTTCTAAAGAAATATTATTTAATGCTGTGACTGGCCCAAATTTTTTGGTTAGGTTTCTAATTTTGAGTAGGTCTTGACTCATATTGAATCAGCCACCTTTCCAATTCTTTGGGCAAAGATAACTCCCACGAAACTAATTACTAGCAGCAAAGTACCTAACACATTTATTTCTGGGGTTACCCCAAATCTAATCATGGAGTAAATAACCATCGGAAGTGTTGGGGTTTCTGGACCGTTTGTGAAGAAAGCAATCACAAATTCATCCATCGAAAGAGTAAACGAAAGTACAGCTCCTGCAATAAGTGCTGGCATTAATTGCGGGATAGTCACTTTGAAAAGTGTCTTAAGTGCACCTGCACCTAAATCAGCGGATGCTTCTTCAATTGAGGGATCCATTAAACCAATGCGGGCAAGCACAATTGCCACCACAAAAGCCGTGCAAAATACGGTGTGAGAAATTATCACGGTACTCAAATTTAAAGACATTGAAATTGTAGAAAAAGTAGTAAGTAGACCAATAGCTAAAACTAAGTCAGGAACAATTGCCGGAGCAGTTGAAAAAGTCCTTAAGAACCCGCCAGCCTTCATTTTGTTCAAACCAATAGAGATTGTGGTTCCAATCAATAGTGAGAAAAAAGTGGTTACCAAAGCAACAAAAATTGTTCTTTGAAAGCTGCTCATTATGGGCTCATTACTCCAAATATTTTTGTACCAATCAAAACCAAATCCCTTCCAGATCAGGGAGTTACTGCTGGTGTTGAAAGATAAACCAACTACAGCCATTATTGGTAAATACAAAAATATTAAGACAATTATTGTGATTACTGCAGAAAAGTTTATCTTTTTAAGCATTTACGTTAGCCTTCTTACTTGCATAGCTTTGAAGAGAAATCAATACAATCAAAATTAAAGTTAAGATCAAAGCAAATGTTGCACCAAATGGCCAGTCGCGCGCTTTCAGGAATTGATCCCTAACAAGGTTTCCAATCATGACAGTTTTTCCGCCACCTAGTAGTTCTGGAACCACAAAGTTTCCTAAACTTGGTACAAAAACAAATATTAAACCAATTAAAATCCCAGGCATCGCCAGTGGAATTGAAATAGTTCGCAAAGATTTCCAGACACTAGAACCTAAATCATAAGCTGCTTCAGTTAAATTCTTATCAACTTTTTCTAGAGCAGCATAAATTGGCAAAATCATTAAAGGTAGGTACAAGTAGGTCATTCCCACAATTACTGCACCAGGTGTATAGAGCATCTCGATTGGTTTATCAATTAATCCAATATTTTTTAAAAACTTGTTGATAATTCCTTCATTATTTAATAACACTAACCACGCATAAGTTCTAACAAGAAAATTAGTCCAGTAAGGCAAAATTATGGCCACAATCAAAATTATTTGCCATTTTCTAGAAAGTCTTGAAATAAACAATGCTGTAGGAAAACCAATCAACAAAGATAGAATTGCTGTAGCACTAGCAATGAGTAAAGAATTAAGAATTACTTGAATAAATATAGGATCTGTGGCACGACTAAAATTGTCAAAATTTATAGGAGTAGTTACTCCACCAAAACGTCCTGCAGTCAAAACAGACATGAACAACATAGAAACAACAGGTATTGCTGCGAATAATGTTAAGAAAATAAGACCAGGTGATGCCCAAGCCCAACCGAGATGGCGGGAGTTTTCACTCCCGCCACTTTTAACCAATCGGTTACCTAACTAATTAACTTGAAGTTACTTCAGTAGCTAGATCTGTGTACAACTTAGAGTCTGTACCCAAATCAAGAACTACTTCACCCTTTAGTAATTCAGCAGGAGTTAATCCCATATTTGGATATGAGGTAAACAGTGCTGGATCCAAAGTTTCTGTTGCTGCTTTATTAGGAACTTTGTAAAGGATGTTATTAGCTACCCATGCGTGCACATCTGCTTGCAGAATGTAGTTAATGAATGCGTGAGCCGCTTCTTTGTTCTTGCTTGAAGACAAGATCACCATTGTGTCTGCCCAAAGATCGCTTCCTTCTTTAGGAATTACGAACTTAATGTTTGGGTTTTCAGCAATACCGTAGTTGCACCAACCATCCCATGATTCAGATAGAACTGCTTCACCTGAAACAAGTTTTGTGTAATAAGCAGTGTCATCATAAGCAAGCAAAGTTGGTTTAGTTTTCACTAATTGTTCTTTTGCTTTAGCAATTTCATCTGCATTAGTTGTATTCATTGAGTAACCAAGCAGTTTCATTGCAGGAAGTGCCAACCAACGCTCTGTTGCAAGCATTGTGGTTTTACCTTTTATTGAATCTTTTGGATTCAAAAGGTCATTCCATGAATCAGGAGTGAAATCAACTAAGTCTGATCGGTAACAGATTCCAGTTGTTCCCCATGCATATGGTGCTGAATAATTTGTGCCTTTGTCATATGCAAGATCTGCAACTTCTGGATATAGATTAGCCAAGTTTGGAATGGCTGCTTTATCAAAGTTAACAATCTTTCCACCGGCTGCTAAAGCTTGTGCATATTGTCCACTAACAAATGCAATATCAATTCCTGAATCATCAGAGGCAGTTATCTTACCCATGATTTCTTCGTTGTTTGCATGGTTTGTGATGGTGATATCAACACCGATTGCTTCTTTAACTTTTGCTGGTAAATCTTCTGGGTAATAACCAGCCCAGTTAGAAATAACTAATTTTTGTGTTGTTATGTCAACACTTGAATCCACTGTTGCTGAAGATGCATCACCAGTTGATCCACCACAGGCAGAAAGAACTAGTGCAGCAGCTGCTACAACAGATGCAGAAAACTTATGTTTTCGCATTATGGCCATCTAAATTTCCTCCAATTGGTCTACCGGGACTTTTTCTTATCCCGGCTAATTGCTGACTCGAGTCTGTCAGTTCCCCTAATTGTTTTGCAAGGCAATTGGGAGATCAGTATCAATTTGTTATATGAATTAGGGGCAAGATGGGGGACATGGGCATTATTGATCTGGGCGCGGGCAAAGAAGTTCGCATTACGCATACTCCTGAGTTAGCGTTGAAATTTGAACCCGAGGATTTATCTGGCTTGGCAAAGTGGGCCGTCGAACTAATCAATAATAAGCAAGATATTCCAGGTTTTAGAAGTCAAAGTGTAAACAAAATTATTATTGGAAATGAAGAACCAGAATACATTGAAGTTGACCAAAGTAATTCAAGTTTTAGATACGGAAACTATTTAGTAAAAATAAGAAAGAAATTAGATTTAACAAATAGAAGTATCAGAGTTTTATCTGCCTTATCAAAGTCAAGATTTGAAAATACTCCGAAATATTTTGGGCACGTTGAACTTGAAGTTTTTGATAAATCAGTCGAATTCATAACAGTTTATGAATTTATTGAGAATTCAACTGATGGTTGGACTTGGGCACCTCAAAAACTTGTTAGTAAGGATCTTTATTGGGTTAACCAATTAGGACAGATTTGTGCTGAGATGCATAGAGATTTAAAACCTATCGCTATAGATGAAAATATCAACTATTTAGAAGTCAGTGAGAATTTAATAAATGATTTAGCTAACGATTACAAGAAACCTGAAAATTATGATTTTCAAGACTATCCTGACCCCGATGAAGTATTCGAATTATGGCAAGAATTATCAAATAGATACTTCACAAAATTAAAACAAAAAAAAGATAGATTAAGTTTTTCAAACAAAAATAATCAAATGACCCATGGTGATTTTCATGTCGGACAAATTTTAAAAGTGAAAGAAAATTATTTAATCATTGACTTTGATGGATCTCCAGTTTTACAGGCAGAGACAAAAAATGGTGGGGCACCGGTTGAAAGTGATGTGGCCCATTTTTTGACTTCTATTGCACTTGCTGCCCGAGTGGGAGAAAGAGTAAATAAATTGGGATACGGGCAATTAAATGAAGTAGTCAAATCGGCTCAAGACGCATTTTTGCTGAGTTATCAAGATCAAGCTAGATCTTTAGGTCTTTCTCCTCTGGATTTGGGTTTAGTTGAGTATTTGAGTCTTAGACAGTATTTGTTTGAAATAATTTATGCTCAAAAGTATTTGCCTAGATGGATTTATGCTCCCGTAATTTCATTGCAACAAGAATTAGGATAGAGATATGGCTGAAACAAATGTGTCAGGATTCAGTGCTGATCTGGCTCAAATTCCAAATGTCATCGCTAGTGCTAGTAAAGAAAAGATTTGGAAAATACCAGTAATTGAAAAGAATCAACCCATCTACTTTGTGGGTATGGGCTCAAGTTTTTACGCTGCCCAAGATGTGGCAAGACAATTAAGAAGTAAAGGATTTTTGGCTTTTGCTGAAATTGCAAGTGCGATAACCCCGCAAGAGTTTCCTGCTAATTCTTTGGTTGTGGCAATTTCTGCTTCTGGAACAAGTGTGGAAGTTATTAAATTCTTAGAAAATATGCCAGCAAACATAAGAACTATTGGACTTACGAGAGAAGCAAATAGCAAAATAACCAAGTTAGTTAATGAAGTTTTGTTACTTCCTATTGCACCAGAAACCGGTGGAGTAAGTATTTGGTCTTATCGAGCAACTTTGATCGGTTTGTTTCAACTTCTAGAACAATTAGGAATTGCATCTTCAGTTAAACAATCTTGTGAGATTGCTAGTAAACAAATTCAAAAACTATTGGATTCAAAAAATCAGTGGATTGAATCATTTATGAATTTAACAACTAGTAAAGATGGAATTTGGTTAATGGCACCTGCGGAAAGAAGTGGAAGTGCTTTGCAAGGAGCCTTAATGTTTAGAGAAGGACCAAGATTTTCATCCGATGGTTGCGAAACCGGTGATTGGTCTCATGTAGATGTGTATTTAACAAAATCACTGGACTACAAAGCTTTAATGTTTACCGGAAGCCAATGGGACAATCAAGCAGTGGAATGGTTAACAAATAGAAATTCTAGTTTTGGATCAATTGGTACATATGCCAAAGGAAACACTGCCTCAATAAATATTGAATCAGGAGATCTGTTAGCACAAATGTTGTCCGAATTAATTGTGCCCGAGTTCATGGCTGAAAAGTTGTGGCAGAAACAATAATGAACAGGATTAAATCAATTGGCTAAAACAATTTTTGCTTTCTTAAATGTTTCTCTAGTTGCCCTTTATGCAATTGGTTCTGGTTTATGGGTCAACACTGGCGATGGTTTCTATCGATCATTGAAGCGCCCATTTTGGCAACCGCCCGATTTTGTTTTCGGGTTAGCTTGGCCATATAACTTCCTGGTTTTGATAATTGCAGGAATATTTGTTGCTAATAACGCAAATAGTTTCTTCAGAGTCCTTTACACAGTTTTATTTGCTTTTAGTGTTGTTACAGCTTTGTTGTGGGCATACAGTTTTTATATTCAACATAATTTGATTCTTGCTGCTATTTCTTTAGCGGTAACAGCATTACTAACAATTCCCATGGTTGCCATTGCTTTTCAGACCAAAGTTTGGTTCGGTTTAATTCTGATCCCGTATCAACTTTGGTTAATCGTTGCCACGTCCTTGTCGATTGGCTATCAGGTCCTAAACGAGGGGTAAATAGTTCCCAAATCGTGACCTTTATTGTGCTCAAAGCAGATTGACCAAGTAACTAGCCTCGTGAGAACCTCGAGGTGGAGGCTTTGGCTTCTAAGGAGTATTTTTATCACGCCGGGCAGTTTTACAAAGGAGATTAGATGTTTAAGCAACTAGGACCTACAGAATTGATGATCATTTTGTTCATCATTCTTTTGTTATTTGGTGCAAAGCGCATGCCAGACATGGCACGTTCCCTTGGTCGTTCAGTTCGTATTTTGAAAGCTGAAACTAAAAACGATGGCACCAAGTCTGACGAACAACCAAAAAATCCTGAGGCGTAAATCCGCTTAAATTTATTTAGGTGGAGGTGTAATTAGTTTTGCCTGCAACAAAAGTGCAGCGATTTAAAGAAATGTCGCTGATTGAACATTTACGTGAATTAAGGTCTCGACTATTTAAAGCATCTGTTGCCATTGTTATCGGCACAGTTGCTGCTTGGGGTTTTTATCCTCAAATTTTCGATATCTTAAGTCAACCTGTAAATGTGATTGTTGAACAAGCCCAATCAAATGGTCGAGATGTTCGATTAGTTTTGGGTGGCGTTGCTGATGCATTTGTGTTGCAAATAAAAGTTTCTGTAGTGACATCAATGTTGGTCACTTCACCAATTTGGATTTATCAGCTGTGGAGATTTATTACTCCAGGTTTATATAGAAAAGAAAAACTAAGAGCATATCTTTTTGCCAGTGTTGCAACACCACTGTTTGTTAGTGGGGCAGTACTTGCATACATTTTCTTACCTATTGGTTTGCAATTACTTTTTGGTTTTACACCCCTTGGTGTAGGAAATTATGTTCCAGTAGATAGATATTTAAGTTTCTTTCTACGTATGGTCTTAGTGTTTGGAATTAGTTTTCTCACACCTTTATTTATTGTGATGTTAAACATTTTTGACATGTTAGAAGCAAAAGCCATAACTTCAAGATGGCGTTTAGTTGTTTTGATTACTTTTGCATTTTCAGCAATTGCTACCCCAACTGGAGATCCAGTTAACATGACATTGCTTGCTGCCCCTGTGTTGTTGCTAATTTCGGTAGCAACATTTATAGCCTGGCTAAACGATAAAAGACGTGCCCGTAAAAGAAAAGATGATGAAATATTAGGTTTATCTGATGACGAAGCATCCCCTGAACCAAAACCATCCGCTGAATAAACTTTAAGGAGATTTATGAAAACAGTTGTTTCAATGGGTGTGCATATTTTAGATGTTTTAGGCAGACACGTTTCAGAAATTCCACCAGGACAAAACATTGCATTAATTGATGAAATAAGAATCACTGCAGCAGGAACTGCTGCTGGAACATCTGTTGATATGGCAAAGCTTGGTTGCAAAGTTATTGCAGTTGGCGCAGCTGGTGATGATGAAATGGGCAACGTTTTGTTGGGCATCATGAATCGCTACGGCATCGACACAAGTCATATGAAAAGAAAAAAAGGTGTACAAACCTCAGGCACGATGTTGCCAATTAGACCAAATGGTGAAAGACCAGCTCTGCACGTTATGGGCACTAATGCCACATTTTGTTTTGAAGATGTTCCTCAAGATGTTGTAAAAAATGCTGACTTTGTTCACATTGGCGGCTTTTATTTAATGCCTAAATTTGATGGCGAAGATACGGTAAAAACTTTGAAAGTTGCTCGCGAAGGTAAAGCAATAACGACTATGGACATTCTGGGTGTTAAACAAGACAACATGGCAGAAAAGATCTTGCCAAGTATGCCTTATTTAGATTTCTTCATGCCTAACTTAGAAGAAGCTCAAATGATCACTGGTTTAACTGATCTTGATGAACTTTGCGATTTCTTTCTAAACGCTGGCGCTAAACATGTCGTTCTCAAAATGGGAGCTCGAGGAAGTTTAATTAAAAATAAAGAAGGCATGCGTTTAAGAATTCCAGCCTACAAAGTTGATGTTGTTGACACCACAGGATGTGGCGATGCTTGGACTGGTGGATTTATTGCAGGACTTTCTCGCGGCATGAGTTTTGAAGAAGCAGCCAAATTGGGCAGTGCTTGTGGTTCATTGGTGGCAACTGGACTTGGATCTGATGCAGGAATTATTGATCTAGATTCCACTTTAGAATTTTCAAAAACAAATCCAACATTGCCTTTAGGGGATTAAAAGCATTAAGAAAGAAAACTAAATAACTTTAGAGCTTTTCTCTGATATATACATAGCGGCCAATAAACCAGGTACAACCAAAATAAAAATGAGAATGAAACTTGCTCTTTCAGGCCATTCAATGAACGGATGTCCAAACGAATCAAAAATTGATAAACGAATCAACCAATCAGGCCATTTAAGGTAAGGAACCATAAAGCCAACCATCCAGGCCGCTCCTACATAAATCGAAATTGCGGTTGTCGCATTTTTCCCTCTTAAAATAGAAACCAAAAGGACATTAAAAGATGTAAAAGCTAAGGCAAAAAAGGTGGACATTACAAAGACTCTAAATAATGCTTGATTTTCAACATTGACATTTTGTCTATAACTTCCAATTAAAACAGAACAAATAGAAGCAATAATAATTAATTCTGCACCAATTAAAGTAGTAGTAAATCTTCTGAAAATTAGTCCGCTATAAGAAACGGGCGTAGATAAAAACATTTGGACTCTTCCTTGATTTAAATCAGCAGTCCACTTTGATCCTTGAGAGATAATGAATCCTGCAATAAATGGAGGAATGATTTCAAATACCATAGCTAAATACTGTTGCTCAGCAGTAGTGCCAAAACCACTAGATTCAAACTGTTGTAAAAAAGCGAATTCTTCCCAGATCACAACAATGTCTGACATCATGGATATAAAAACATAAATAAAAATTGCAGTGGTTAAAGCCCAGGCAACCAGTCCAAATCTTTGTCTCCACAACATGTCTCCTATTAAAGACTTAGGAATATATCTATTATTTTGAGATTTTTGAGATACCCTTTTTGATTTTTCGAAATAAACATTGCCAATATCTCTTCTATTAAACAGATAAATAGAAATGGTAATGAAAATTCCTCCGACAGAAAGCATCAGCAACCAAGACCATAAATTAATTCCAAATCCAGGAATTATAGGTCGAGTTAGATTCGCATAGTAAAACGGCGATAAATATTTTGCCCAAGTAAGCCAGGTGTACTTATCTGCAACATTGTTGATTAAATAAAGGGAGGTTGCAATAATTGAAGTTATTCCTGAAGCAGTTCTAGAATTAGACACAAATTGCGAGATAAGTAAACCCATTCCAAAAAATGGGAATATACAGATACCCCCAGCTAATAAAGTAATTAAGGCAGCAAAAGTGTTTGGTTCATCTGAAGCAGCTAACGCAAAAGCCGTACCTAAACCAAGACCTAAGGAGATAATTACTTGAGATAGCAAATAAGAAAATGATCTGAGCCGTACTAACTGACTTCTAGAAATACCACTAGATAGATAAAAATCAATATTTTTATTTTCCTCTAAATGCCTGATTAATCTTGCACCTTGGATGGCAGCAAATAAGGCGAGAAAGAAATTAAATAAAACCACATTGTGATAAGTGAGATAACCTCCCAAGGTATCTAAGCGATCTGCTGGCCAACGAATAAGTCTTAGACCTTCAATTGTGGGCATTATAGATTTTGCTAGAACTTGTGGCCCACCTGGAAAATCTCTTAATTCAGCAGCGATAGCGACTGCTTCAAAGTACATAGCTATTGCTCCTGCGGTAAACCAAGAAAAAATAGTGATGCGTTTTTCCCTTAGTGCGCTAAAAACAACAGCAATATTTTTTGGCCTACTTTTCAACCTCAGTGAAAAACACCTCCTCTAGCGATAACTCTCTGCTATCTAATTCAATAACTTCATATTTGGCTAAAACTTTAATAGCTTGATCTATTTCACCCTGAACTTCAAAACTAATTTCTTGTCCATCAATTTTTATATTGTGTGCACCAGCATCTTCTAATTCTTCTTTACTTGAAAACGCTCCAATCATATGGGCTTTAACTATATGGGAACGAGACTTTTTTAACTCGGCCATTGTTCCGTCTTTGACTAAACGACCATCATTGATTAATCCAATTCTTGAACAAACAGATTCAACATCGGTTAAAATATGGGAAGAAAGAATAATAGTGGCACCGTTACTTGTTGACTCTTGAATTAATTTCTTAAGCTCTCGTTGAATTATTGGATCGAGTCCCAATGTTGGTTCGTCTAAAATTAAAAGTCTTGGTTTATGCATAAAAGCTTGAATTAATCCAACTTTTTGTTTATTTCCGTGTGATAGATCTTGAAACTTTCTTGTTAAATCTAACTGCATTCGATCAGCTAATTCATCAATATAATACTTTGCATCAATTTTTCTTATATTCATTAATAAATTGAGTATGTATCCAGCGGTGACACCTGGAAATTGCATTAATTCACCAGGTAAATAACCGATTCTGGACTTCAACTCAATAGAGTTTTTTTGAGCATCTAAATTAAATATTCTTGCTTTACCAGATGTGGGATTTATTAAATCCATTAATAACTTTATAAAAGTACTTTTACCGGCTCCATTAGCCCCGATTAAGCCAAATACTTCACCTTCAGGAATTGTAAGATTTATATTAAATACACCGTGGCCTGAACCATAATCTTTTGTTAAATTAGAACATTCGATGACGTTATTTATGCTCACCTTGAAAGTCTAGTGACAGTTAGTTATTTTACAAAAATTAGAAATGTCCGGTTTTGGATTTTAAACTTTAGTGGCAAAAAGAAAATGGGCCAGGGAATACCCTGACCCATTTCCTATTTTTGAACTAATTAACTCTTTGAACTAAATGCGGCATCAAATGCTGCAGTTGGTGGAGTGAAGTTCAGTTTTCTGATGAATTCAAGAGCTTCTGGTCCACCAAAGAGGCGATCCATTCCAGCATCTTCCCATTCAACAGAGATTGGTCCTTTGTAACCGATGGCATTTAAACCACGGAAAACAT
>CAEZTU010000005.1_pt1 | contig 38630 bp, 38 predicted proteins | sample 7264301 | NCBI WGS metagenome assembly CAEZTU01 (sample SAMEA6813812, study PRJEB35770) | freshwater metagenome | biome: Freshwater; feature: Freshwater reservoir; material: water | place: Czech Republic | collected 2017-08-18 | depth 0.5m m | reverse complement strand
GAGCTAACCGACCAAAGTTATTTAATTTTTTTTGGAGGTGGAGACGGGATTTGAACCCGTGTACGCGGCTTTGCAGGCCGCTGCCTCGCCTCTCGGCCACTCCACCACATTTGATATTCAAAAATAATAATAATTTTTAAATATCAGAGCGGACGACGGGATTCGAACCCGCGACCCTAACCTTGGCAAGGTTATGCGCTACCAACTGCGCCACGTCCGCGAATAAATAGACATTTCTTTGAAAATTTGAGATTTGTCTATTTGTACCTGTTCAAGATACCTGAGGGTAACGTTTATGGGTTCAGTCGAGTATCGAAGTTGTGATAGCGCAGGTAATGTCTCAAGTTATGTTGGCTATGAAAAACAGGGCTCAAGAACAGGCCTATGCACAATTTGGAACCAAGCGCTTTGTTGGTTTGCAAGACGTCGCCGTTGATTTAAATCGATTGAACGAACCAGGGCTTTGGGCTGTCATCGGAAGCTTTGAAGGTGCCTGGTTACTTCTTAAGTTTGAAAAAGAAATAGAAAACACCTCAAGTTTTGTTGGACAATGGAAGGGAATAGATCCAAAGAATTGGATTTCTTCCATGAATAAATCAGAATACGAATCAGCAGTTGAAGGTTTAAGACAACACATCTCGCTGGGTGATGTTTATCAAGCAAATATATGCAGAGTATTAGCAACTGAAATTGAAGACGAAGGTTTTGAAATAGAAGGTTTAGCAAATCTACTAACCACAGGAAATCCTGCCCCTTATTCATGTGTCATCAATGTCAAAGAACAAGCTAATGAGAGATTAACTAAAGATGTGGCATTAGTTTCTGCATCACCAGAATTATTTCTGGAAAGAAAAGATCAACATATATCTTCAAGTCCCATTAAAGGCACAGGTAGAACTGCAAGTGATTTAACTGATAAAGATAGAGCAGAAAATGTCATGATTGTGGATTTGGTTAGAAACGATTTATCAAGAGTTTGCCAAACCGGATCAATTAATGTCCCATCACTTCTTGAAATCCAAGAACACCCAGGTTTAGTTCATTTGGTTTCAACGGTAAGTGGGGAATTAAATGAAAACACAACCTGGTCCCAAATTTTTGATGCCACCTTTCCACCGGGTTCTGTTAGCGGTGCACCAAAAATAAGTGCATTAAAACTGATCAAAAAATTTGAGACATCTCTTAGAGGTCCATATTGTGGAGCTATTGGTTGGATTAACACCGTTAATAACACCGCCTCAATTGCTGTTGGGATTAGAACTTTTTGGAAAGACAAAAACAAACTCCTTTTTGGCACCGGTGCCGGAATTACCTGGGGATCAGAACCGGAGAAGGAATGGCAAGAAACAGAATTGAAATGTGCCAAGCTTTTTGAAGTTGCCAGCAAAGCGCAAGGACACACTTAACCCAAAGATGTTTATTGAAAGCTTTTGATTTAATCTGTAATTATGAGTGATCGTCCAACTAGTCCCATCAAGATAATCAGAGCACGAATTCGTGCTAATCGAGTTGCTGATGCTGCTTGGCGCACAGGTGTATTTTTTGCAGGATTCTTTTTAATTGGGGTTGGATTAGTTTTATTAGTTTTACCAGGACCTGGTTGGTTAATGATTTTCATTGGTCTTTTTACCTTGGCAACAGAATTTACTTGGGCAAGTCGTTTTCTTGCCCCACTCAGACTTAAATTAGAAAAAGCAAAACTAACTGGCAAGAAGCCTGTTTGGATTTATTTGTTGTTCTTAGGCGTAACCATCATCGGTGTTCTGTCTAGCTGGTGGGTTTGGGTCAATTTCGAGCGCTAGAGCATTGCTTGCAAAACAATGAATGACTAGCCCCTAAGGGTAGTATCGAATCTGTGAAGAATTCCAAAGTTGATCTCTATTTGTGCGGGGTCAAAGGATTTGCCGCTGCTCAAGTCATCGTTAATTCTTATCTGAAAAACGTGGGTTCGGTAACAGTTGCACCTGATACTGGCACGGTTGATGATCCGATTGAAAAAATTACCCAGTTGTTTGAAAGAAACGGCATTAAGGTCTCCACTAAAGATCCATCGAAAATTTCTGAATTAGCTTTAGCAATTGGTTGGAAGAAACTAATTGCTGCAAATTATCAACAAGTAATTGTCATACACGATTCCTTGTTACCAAAATATCGTGGATTCAATCCATTACTAACCGCACTCATCAATGGCGATACCAAAATTGGGGCAACAGCACTAATTGCCACCACCGAGGTTGATGCTGGACCAATAATTGCTCAAGAAGCCAAGTCGATCAAATATCCAATGCCACTTGATCAAGCAATGCAAGTTATTAATACTTTGATTGAGAAGTTGTTAAAGAAGATTTTTTCTCAAGTTGTATCCAAAGGCAAGGTAACGGGAAAACCTCAAAACCATAAAGCTGCAACTTATAGTTTGTGGCGAGATGAAAAAGATTTTGACATAAACTGGAATCAACCAGCTGAAGTTGTTTTAAGACACATTCATGCCTCTAGTTATCCCTACGTTGGAGCAAGAAGTGTGCTCTCTGGTGAAGAGGTTCGAGTATTTGATGGGAAAGTCAGTAAAGAAAATCCTAGAATAATTAATAGAACTCCAGGAAAAATTTGGAAGATAACTAATGGGATTCCATTAGTGGTTTGCGCTAAGGGCCTTATTGAATTAACAAAGGTAAGTGGCAATAACGGCAGATCAGTTTTACCAATTACCAAATTGAAACAAAGATTTGAATAGGAAAATTCGTGGCTGATTTTAAAGTAAAAGTTGATGGCTCAGAGCAAAGCGCTAACGATAAAACCAACGCTATTGATTTCTATAAAGACAATAAGGATGTTGTGGCAGTTAAAATTAATGGGGAACTAAAAGACTCTGCCACTGCAGTAAAAGCCGGTGATGAAGTCGTTGGAGTGTTAGCAAACTCTGAAGAAGGCTTGTCAATCATCAGACACAGCACCGCCCACATTTTGGCTCAAGCTGTGCAAAAGATTAATCCGCAAACCAAATTAGGTATTGGACCACCTATCAAGGATGGTTTCTACTACGACTTTCAAGTTCAAGATAACTTCACACCAGAAGATCTTGTAAAAATCGAATCAGTGATGAAAGACATCATAAAAAGCGGTCAAAGATTTTCCAGAAGAGTTAGTGATGAAAAGTCATTGCAAAAAGAATTAGCTCATGAACCTTTCAAAATCGAATTAATTGGTATCAAAGGCAACCCATCAGATGAGGTTATGGAAGTTGGGGGGAATGAATTAACAATTTATGACAATGTTGATTTTAGAACAGGCGAGGTTGTGTGGTCTGATCTTTGTCGAGGACCTCATGTTCCTTCAACTAAATATTTAGGTGCTCATAAGTTAATGAGAACTGCTGGAGTTTATTGGCGCAGTAATGAAAAAAATCCTCAACTGCAAAGAATCTATGGCACAGCTTGGGCAAGTAAAGAAGATTTAGCAAATCACTTAATACTTCTTGAAGAAGCAGAAAAAAGAGATCATAGAAAACTTGGCGTGGAACTAGACCTATTTTCTTTCCCAGATGAAATCGGTTCAGGTTTACCAGTGTTTCATCCAAAAGGTGGAGTAATTAGAAAAGTAATGGAAGATTACTCACGCAGACGCCATGAAGAATCTGGTTATGAATTTGTTTACACACCTCACATAACAAAATCTGCTTTGTTTGAAACATCCGGGCATCTTGAATGGTATGCCGATGGCATGTTTCCACCGATGCAATTAGATGCAGAATTTAATGCAGATGGCAGCATAAAAAAGCCTGCTCAAAATTATTACCTAAAACCTATGAATTGCCCATTTCATAATTTGATTTATAAATCAACTTCAAAGTCATATCGAGATCTACCTTTAAGATTCTTTGAATTTGGAAGTGTTTATAGATACGAGAAATCCGGTGTCGTTCACGGGCTTACTCGAGTACGGGGAATGACTCAAGATGATGCTCATATTTATACAACTTTAGAAAACATGGCTGAAGAGTTAGATAATCTTCTCAAATTCGTTCTTAATTTGTTGAAAGATTATGGACTTGATGATTTCTATCTTGAGTTATCAACCAAAAATTCAGAGAAATCTGTAGGAACAGATGCTGAATGGATACAAGCAACAGAAACTTTAAGAAAAGCAGCAGAAGCGCAAAATATTCCCTTGGTAATGGATGAGGGTGGGGCTGCTTTTTATGGACCAAAAATTTCGGTACAAGCAAAAGATGCTCTAGGTAGAACTTGGCAAATGAGCACCATCCAGCTTGATTTCCAATTGCCACAAAAATTTGAATTGGAATACAAAGATAAAGATGGATCAATTAAACGTCCAGTCATGATTCATCGTGCATTATTTGGTTCAATTGAAAGATTCTTTGGTGTTCTACTAGAACACTATGCCGGTGCTTTTCCTCCATGGCTTGCTCCGGTGCAAGTAGTTTGCATTCCCATTGCTGATACTCATATTGATTACTTGACTAAAGTTACCCAAAAATTAAGAGCAAAAGGAGTTAGGGTTGAAATTGATGCAAGTGATGATCGTATGCAGAAAAAGATCAGAACAGCTCAAACCCAAAAAGTTCCTTTCATGTTAATTGCAGGGGATCAAGATGTTTCTGCTGATGCCGTTTCATTTAGATTTAGAGATGGAACTCAAGAAAATAGTGTTTCAGTAGATGATGCAGTAAAAAGAATTATTGACGCAATCGATAAAAGAATTCAGGTTTAAATGCCAACTCCAGAAACCGGTTTACCTGATGCCTGGATTCGTTTATGGACTCCTCATCGAGGTCAGTATTTACAAGATGTAAGAAGTGATGGAACCGTTGATCAATCTTGTCCATTTTGTTCTGCCCCTAAAGTCTCAGAGGAAGATTCTTTAGTCGTTTTTAAAGGAACTCATAATTACGTGGTGCTAAATCTTTATCCATATAACGCAGGTCATCTCCTAATTGCTCCCTTTCGCCATTTTTCTGATTACACCTCAGTTACAAAAGATGAATCCGATGAGATGAGTGAATTAACAAGAAAAGCCATGTCGGTTTTAAGAAAAGCAAGTGGGGCACAAGGTTTTAATATTGGAATGAATCAAGGCCCAGTAGCTGGTACGAGTGTGGCTGATCATCTACATCAACACATTGTTCCTCGTTGGGGTGGAGACACAAATTTCATGCCAATTATTGGAAGAGCAAAATCTATTCCACAGTTGTTAAAAGACACACAAGTTCTACTTGCTAATGCTTGGAATGAATAATGTTAGGAAATTCAAAGGCCAGAAACTTTGGTCAAATTATTGCTACACCATTTGCTAAAGCTTTCATTAAACTAGGTTTTTCTCCCGACCTAGTCACATTAATTGGAACAGTGGGAGTTGTTATTGTTTCAATTATTTTCTTTGCTCAAGGTGATTTCTTATGGGGATCAATTCTTTTTGCAACTTTTGTAGGCCTTGATGCAGTAGATGGCACAGTGGCAAGAATTTTGAATAGAAATTCCAAATGGGGAGCCTTCTTTGATTCAGTATTAGACCGCATCGCTGATGGTGTGGTTTTGGCTTCTTTGGCATTTTATTTCGCACAAGAAAATGCCCAAATCTATTTTGTTCTAAGTTTGATTTCCTTAATCGCCAGTGAAATTGTTTCTTACACAAAAGCTCGGGCTGAAGGATTAGGGCTAAATTGCGATACAGGAATTGCTGAGAGACCTGAAAGAGTGATTATTGTTTTCTTTGGCACTTTTTTTGCAGGATTAGGTTATATACAGATTTTAGAATTCTCCCTATGGTTTCTAGCCGTGGTTAGTGTCATCACCGTTATCCAAAGAATGAAGTTTGTCCAGAATCAAGCAAAAAGACTTTAAATGATCACCTTGGCAGATGTTGGCTACCAAGTTGGCTGGGTGGTAGTTAAACGATTACCTAAAAAAGTATCCAAGGCATTGTTTCGAAAGATTGCTGATTACTCCTATGAAAAAGACATCAAAGGAGTACAACAACTAAGAGCAAACTTATCTTTCATGCTGGGGCTAGATGCTCAATCTTTAGAGCTAGAAAAACTAGTAAAACAAGGTATGAGAAGTTATCTTCAATATTGGGAAGATGCGTTCAGGCTTCCAACTTGGAAAGAAAAACACTTAAACAAATATGTTCGATGTGAAGGTCTAGCAGAGCTGGAAAAAGCTTTTGCTTCGAAAAAAGCGTTGATTACAGCAACTCCGCATATGGGAAATTGGGATGCTGCCGGTTACTTCTACACCAAAGTTTATGGACCAGTCACCACTGTGGTGGAAAGATTAAAACCTGAATCAATTTATAAGAAATTTGTTAAGTTTCGAAATTCTTTAGGAATAGAAGTTATTCCCACCAGTGGGGAAGCAGATATCTTTATGAAACTTCTCAGACGTGCCAAAGAAGGCAAAATGATTGCTTTGGTAGCAGATAGAGATATAACAAAAAATGGAATTTTAGTTAACTATGGTCCAAGCCAAGCATCATTTCCAGTTGGCCCAGCAGCATTAGCTGTAGCTCTAGATGGATTAGTTTTACCACTTTCTTCTTATTACGATCACGATGGTGTCTTAGTTATGACATTTTTTGAACCTATTTCACCAAGTGGTAATGGCAGTAAAGAAGAACAAGTTAAAGAAATTACTCAAAAAATAGCAAAAGTATTTGAAAGAGAAGTTAAGAAGAACCCACAAGATTGGCACATGCTTCAAAGAGTTTGGCCAGATGTTTTACCAATAACAAGAATCAATCAAGGATTAGTGAATTAAACCTTGCGAATTGGAATAGTTTGCCCCTATGACTGGTCAGTGCCAGGAGGAGTTAAGCAACACATTCAAGATTTATCTGAGTCTTTAGTAGATCTTGGACATTATGTAAATGTTTTAACTCCCACAAGTGATGAAGAGTCTTTACCTACTTATGCCACAAATGCTGGTAGCACAATTGCTCTTCCATATAACGGATCCATTGCAAGAATCAAATTTGATCCTGCTGCATTTACTAGAACTAGAAATTGGTTAAGAGAAGGAAAATTTGACATCTTGCATTTGCATGAACCAACTAGTCCAAGTCCCTCAATTATTGCTGCCTGGTCTGCTCGAGGTCCAATTGTTGCAACCCATCACACATCTAATGATTCGATGTATGCGGTTAAAAATATGCAATTCTTATTGCAACCAATGATGGAAAAAGTTATTGCTCGAATTGCAGTTTCTCCTGAAGCTAAAAAAACAATGATTGATCACTTGGGTGGAGATGCGGTAATTATTCCTAATGGAGTGAGAGTTAAAAATTTTCAAAATGCTCAAAAACTATCAGGTTCAGATCCCGAAAAAACAATTGTATTTGTGGGAAGACTTGATGAACCTAGAAAGGGAATCCAAGTCCTTTTAGAAGCTATGCCAAAAGTATTTGATCAAATATCTGGTTTAAAACTTTTACTAGTGGGACCAGGGGATAAAGAAGATATTTTAAAGAGCATCGATGCTAAATATCATTCTCAAATCGAATTTAAAGGATTTGTTGATCACAAAACAAAAGCGTCTTGTTATGCCACAGCAACTGTTTATGTGGCACCTAATTTAGGGGGAGAATCTTTTGGCATTGTGCTTCTAGAAGCAATGGCAGCCGGGGCTCCAGTGTTGGCATCTGATTTACCAGCATTTAAACGAGTATTAGATGATGGAAAGTTTGGTCAACTGTTTAAAACAAATGATGCATCAGATCTTTCTCAATCACTAGTTTCATTGATTCAAAACAAAACAAAAAGAGATGAGCTCTCCGCATTAGGAGTTATTAGAGCCCAGCAATTTGATTGGTCTGTGATTGTGCGACAGATTCTGGATGTTTATGAATCAGTAAAAAGTGTTGAGGGAAGAAACGTGAGAGAAGACTTTAGAGGTCAACTTTATGGTCGTCTCACAAAAACAGGACGCCTTGACCGCAGGAGAGTTAAGAACTCATTTCTGACAGAATAGAAACGTGCAGACCAGTAATTGGGTTTTAATCTTTGCTTTACTAATTCTTATTGCAGTTTATCTTTCTAACGTTGCAGGAAGACTCGATCGATTACACCTTAAAGTTGAAAATGCCAGAAATGCCCTTGATCGACAACTTGCTTTAAGATCAGCAATTTGTTCAGAAATTGCTGGGGTAGAAGTATTTGATAAGAATTTAAGAAATCGTTTAGCAAATTCAATTCAAGCCTCAATTAGTGAAGAATCACTCGATATACACACCCAAAATGAATGGCTCATTGAAAGTGAAGTAACAAAAGCACTTTGTGAATTATTCGATAAAAGCTTTGATATCAACAAGTTTCCAAATCACAAAAACCTTATTCAGGAAGCAGCAGGTGCTGCACGAAGAGTTAAGTACGCTTTAACTTTTTATAACGATGCCGCCACTAGTGCTTTGAAGGTAAGGAAAAGATGGATTGTGAGAAGTTTCAAACTATTCGGACGAGCCAGTATGCCGGTTCTGATTGAATTTGACGATCAGATTCCTCACGGCTTGGAGTATTGCTAAGTCTTTGCAAGTAAGCCCTAAGCACATAAGTTGAAGCTTTTTTGGATTGAGATACCATTAGAACTCCAAAGATTTAGACGTTAAGGAAATCGTGGCTAACCAAAACAACAGCACTGGAACACCAAGAGTTAAACAAGGCATGGCAGAAATGCTAAAAGGTGGCGTCATTATGGATGTCATCGATGCTGATCAAGCAAGAATTGCTGAAGATGCTGGTGCAGTTGCAGTTATGGCATTAGAAAGAGTTCCAGCCGATATTCGTAAAGACGGCGGAGTAGCTCGCATGAGTGATCCTGACATGATTGACGAAATTATTGCTGCTGTTTCTATTCCAGTAATGGCTAAAGCAAGAATTGGTCACATCACAGAAGCACAAGTTTTACAAAGTATTGGTGTCGATTACATCGACGAATCAGAAGTTTTAACTCCAGCAGATGAATCCCATCACATTGATAAATGGCAATTCACTGTTCCATTTGTTTGTGGTGCAACTAATTTAGGTGAAGCTTTAAGAAGAATTAATGAAGGCGCAGCAATGATTCGTTCCAAAGGTGAAGCAGGAACAGGAAACGTTGTTGAAGCTGTTCGTCACATGAGAACTATTCGCGGAGACATTGCAAGATTAAAGGGAATGGATAAAGAAGAACTATTTACTGCTGCAAAAGAATTGCAAGCTCCATATGATTTGGTTGCACAAGTTGCCCAACTTGGCAAACTTCCAGTTGTGTTATTTACTGCAGGTGGAATTGCTACACCAGCAGATGCAGCACTAATGATGCAACTAGGTGCAGATGGTGTTTTTGTTGGTTCAGGAATATTTAAATCAGGAGATCCTGCGCAAAGAGCAAAAGCAATTGTTGATGCAACTACAAATTTTGATGACCCAGCAGTAATCGCCAGAGTTTCTCGTGGACTTGGTGAAGCAATGGTGGGAATTAATATCGACACACTTCCTGCCTCTGAAAGGTTTGCCGGACGCGGCTGGTAACTCTCTTGTTAAGAGTCGGAGTTTTAGCAGTCCAAGGTGATGTTCGAGAACACATAAATTCTTTAACATCTTTAAGTGTTGCAGTTCAAAAAGTTAGAAATCCTGAAGAATTAAAAACAGTTAATGCATTAGTTATTCCTGGTGGGGAATCAACCACCATAAGTATGTTAGCCAAAAGAGTTGGCTTAATGGATCCACTAAGAAAATTTGTTAAAGATGGCTTTGCAGTTTATGGATCATGTGCCGGAATGATAATGCTGGCAGATGAAATCCTTGATGGCAGAAGTGATCAAGAAACAATTGGTGGGCTTGATATCACTGTCAGAAGAAACGCTTTTGGTCGCCAAGTTGATTCTTTTGAAACAGATCTGACCGTTAAAGACTTTGACAAAAGTTTTCGAGCAATTTTTATCAGAGCACCTTGGGTTGAAAGAGTTGGTGAATCAGTAGAAGTTTTAGCTGCTGTGACAACAGAAAATGGATCACAGCACCCAGTAATGGTTAGACAAGGTTCTGTTTTAGCTACCGCTTTTCATCCAGAACTAACAAATGACAACCGAGTTCATGAGTATTTTGTCCAAATGGCAAAATCAGTCTCAGCAGCGAATTAACAAAAGGGATTAAATATGTCAGGGCATAGTAAATGGGCCACGACCAAACACAAAAAGGCCGTTATTGATTCTCGCCGTGCCAAACTTTTTGCAAAATTAGTTAAGAAAATTGAAGTTGCTGCCAGACTTGGTGGACCAGATGTTGATGGTAACCCTGCACTATTTGATGCGATTCAAAAAGCTAAAAAGAGCTCAGTGCCAAACGACAACATTGATAGAGCATTAAAACGAGGTAGTGGTACAGAAGAAGGCGCTGCTGATTATCAAACAATTATGTATGAAGGTTATGGTCCAAATGGTGTTGCAGTTTTAATTGAATGTTTAACAGATAATCGCAATAGAGCAGCAGGAGATGTGCGCCTAGTTATGACAAGAAATGAAGGCAACATGGCAGATCCTGGATCTGTTTCTTACATGTTTTCTAGAAAAGGTGTGGTCTTAGTTTCAAAAACTGGTGGATTATCTGAAGACGATGTCTTATCAGCCGTCTTGGATGCGGGTGCAGAAGAAGTCAATGATTTGGGTGAATCCTTCGAGGTTATAAGTGAACCAAATGATGTTGTTCAGGTCAGAACTGCTTTGCAAAATGCCAAAATTGACTATGACTCTGCAGAAACTTCATTTGTTCCATCGGTAAGCGTAGAACTTGATGCTGAGGCTGCAAAAAAGATATTTAACTTAATTGAGGCTTTAGAAGACTTAGATGACGTTCAAACTGTTTGGGCAAATTTTGATGTTTCAGATGAAGTTATGGCACAAGTTGGGTAATATTAAATAAATAATATTTGAAGGGTCACTTACTAAAAATGAGAGTTTTAGGTGTTGACCCAGGTTTAACAAGATGTGGTTTAGCAATAGTAGACGAAGCCCCCGGTAGAAAAGTTACCTTAAAAACCGTGATGGTTTTTAGAACTCCAGCTACAGATGCATTAGCCGATCGCTTACTGCAACTTGATACTGCGCTTAGCAAAATTATTAAAGAATATAAACCCGATGTTGTGGCAGTTGAACAGGTATTTAGTCAACACAATTTAAAATCAGTAATGGGCACAGCCCAAGCAGCAGGGCTTGCAATGGTTAATGCAGCTAAACAAGGTTGCCAAGTTTTTACCTACACCCCAACTCAAGTTAAAGCCTCTGTCACAGGATCAGGAAAAGCAGATAAGCGCCAAATTGGTCGAATGATTGCAAAAATTTGTGGACTCTCCTCGCCACCTGAACCAGCAGATGCCTCTGATGCTGTTGCATTAGCGATATGCCATTTATGGCGTGGTGGCGCAGATGAAAAAATTAGAAAGAGAGCAGTTTCGTGATTGCCTTTGTTAAAGGAATATTGACAGAAATTTCTGCCCTAGGTGCAGTTGTTGATGTAGGTGGCGTAGGAATGAATTTATTAACTTCTGCCAATGCACTAAAAGGTAAAAAAGTTGGTGATCAAGTGCAAGTTCCAACCGTGATGGTTGTGAGAGAAGATCACATGACCCTTTATGGTTTTGCGGACGCAAACGAAAAAGAAATGTTTTTACTATTACAAACAGTTTCAGGAATTGGTCCACGCATGGCATTAAATGCAATTTCTGTTATGGGTGAGCAAAAACTTAATAACGCAATTGCTAATTCAGATATTGGATCTTTAACTTCGGTTCCAGGAATTGGCAAAAAGGGAGCACAACGACTTATCTTGGAATTGAGTGACAAAATTGCTACGCCTCGAAATATGTCAAATGCTTCTTGGAGAGAATCTTTAATTACTGCTTTAGTTGGTTTGGGTTGGAACAGAAAAGATGCTGCCATGGCTGCTGAGCAAGTTGAAACCCCTGAAAACGAAGCTGACTTATCAGATTCACTTCGTAGTGCCTTGAAAATTTTGAGTAAATCCAGATGACCATAGAAAATGACACCGGCGAAGATTTTGGTCTGGAAATAATTCGACTAGAGGTTTCTGATGAAGACCGCCAAGTAGAAGGTGCACTGAGACCAAAAACTTTAGCTGAGTTTGTTGGCCAACACAGAGTTCGAGAACAACTTGATTTAATTCTTAGAGCCGCATTACAAAGAGGCAATTCAGCCGATCACGTTTTATTATCTGGTCCACCTGGATTAGGTAAAACAACTTTGGCAACAATTGTTGCTTCTGAATTAGGCGCTCCTATAAGAGTGACTTCAGGTCCAGCAATTCAACATGCAGGAGATCTAGCAGCAGTTTTGAGTTCCTTAACTCCTGGTGAAATTTTGTTCATTGACGAAATACATCGATTAGCAAGACCAGCTGAAGAAATGCTTTATTTAGCAATGGAGGATTACCGAGTTGATGTTGTAGTTGGTAAAGGAGTTGGTGCAAATGCAATTGGTTTGGACTTACCATCTTTCACCTTAATTGGGGCAACTACCCGTGCTGGACTATTACCAAGTCCTTTGAGAGACAGATTTGGCTTTACTGCTCACCTTGATTTTTATGAAGCAAGTGAACTTGAACAAATTGTTATTAGGTCTTCAGGATTACTTAAAGTAGAAATTACTCAAGATGCAGCAGTAGAAATAAGTAAAAGATCTCGAGGAACTCCCAGAATTGCAAATAGATTGTTAAGAAGAGTAAGAGATTATGCCCAAGTGCATTCTTCAGGAAAAATAAATATTGAAATCGCGAAAAAGGCTTTAGCTTTATTTGAAATTGATGATCGAGGACTTGATCGAATCGATAGAGCAATAATTGATGCTCTGATAAATAAATTTGGTGGAGGACCAGTTGGACTTTCCACGCTAGCTGTTGCAGTGGGCGAAGAACCTGAAACTGTAGAAGATATGTGTGAACCGTTTTTGGTTCGATTAGGTTATTTGGCAAGGTCTGCTCGAGGTCGAATTGCCACAGCTTCGGCTTATCAATTGCTGGGAAAAAGTGTTCCTGCTCAACAAGTCTTGGATATTACGGAATAAATAAGACCTGTTTGCCCTGCAACTTCTGCCATAAGGAATACTTAACAAGAAGTGTTTAAAAGGCCTTAGCCAAGAAAATTTATTCCCAGGAGCATAGAAAAAAGTGTCTGCAGCAAATCGTGCCCGTCCGGCAAGATTATTAGTTCTATTTCTAATTGTGGCAGTAGCAACATCTCTGTGGACTTATTGGCCAGGTCAATCGACTGAAGCAAGACTTGGTCTTGATTTGCGTGGTGGAACTCAAGTTATTTTGACACCAGAATTAGCTCCAGGAGCTGAAGGAACTTTAACGCAAGATCAAATTAATCAAACTGTAGAGATTATTAGACAACGTGTAAACGGTTTTGGTGTGGCAGAAGCAGAAGTAACGGTGCAGGGAAGTGGCACAAATTCAGCAATAGTAGTAACGGTTCCAGGAGTTAATCCTGAAGGAATAACAAATCTTTTGAAACAAACTGCAAGATTAGATTTTCGAGCAGTACTTGCCGCTGGAACTGGTTTAGAATTTCCTGCTCCAACGCCAAGTCCAAGTGGAACAGAAAGTCCATCACCTCAACCAACTCCTGCACCTCAACCAAGTCAATTACCGGTTCAAGCAGCAACTTCGGAAGAAATATTTGATCAATACTTATCTTTGAACTGTTTAACTCCAGGCTTACTGCAAGGTGGTCGTTCAGATGATCCAACTAAATACATGGTCACTTGCTCCAAAGATGGTTTTGAAAAATTCTTATTAGCCCCAGCCTTTATTACTGGTGATCAAGTTTCAGATTCCCAAGCAACACTTCCTCAACAAGGTGCTGGGGGATGGATGGTTACTTTAGATTTTGATTCTTTGGGAGCAACCAAACTTTCAGAAGCTTCAATTGCGTTGAGCAAATTACCTTCACCACAAAATCGCTTTGGAATTGTGCTTGATGGTTTAGTTGTTTCAGCACCATTCTTTTCTGAACCAATATTGGGCGGTAAAGCTCAAATCGAAGGATCTTTCAAAGCTGATGAGGCAAAGCAACTTTCACAAGTACTTCGTTACGGTGCTTTACCTGTGACATTGACCATTGCTGAATCAACATCAATAAGTCCAACACTTGGACAAGATCAATTATCAGCAGGAATATTAGCTGGATTAATAGGTCTAGGACTAGTTGTTATTTATTTAATGCTTTACTATCGAGTACTTGGAACTGTAGCAGTACTGAGCCTTGTCGTAGCAGCCGGATTGACCTGGTTGTTAATTGTTTCCTTGGGAAGATCAATTGGTTTCACATTAACTTTGGCAGGAATTGCTGGCGCAATCGTGGCAATTGGTATTACGGCTGATTCCTTTGTGGTTTATTTCGAAAGAATCAGAGATGAAATCCGTGATGGAAAAACTCTAAGAGTTGCTACTGAACTTGCATGGGTAAGAGCTAGAAGAACTTTATTGGCAGCAGACTTTGTGTCACTACTTGCAGCAGTTGTGTTATATGCCTTAAGTGTGGGCAGTGTTCGTGGTTTTGCCTTCACACTTGGTTTAACTACATTAATAGATGTTTTAGTCGCATTCTGGTTCACTCATCCATTAGTCACATATTTTGGTCGAACAAAATGGGCAGAGTCTGGTGGAATGCTAACTGGAGTTTCACGTAAACGCTTGACCGCTGGCAGTCCAATACTTAATGAGAGTGGCAAATAATGAAATTTAATGAAGTAGGTAATCGACTTTATACAGGTGAAACATCTGTTGATTTTGCCGGCAAAAGAAATATTTGGTATTTCATGTCCGTGGTAATTATCGCCATTGCTGCGTTTGGTTTATTTGGCCGTGGATTGAATTTGGGAATTGAATTTGAAGGTGGAGCTAAATTTAATGTGCCTAGCACCACAAGTGTTGAAGAAGCTAGAGAAATTGTAAAAAATGCTGGAGTTGAAACCTCAGTAATTATTGCTGTGGGAAATGAAAGATTAGAAATTCAAACTCCTCCTCTTGAGCAAGAAGCAATTGATATTTTTATAGACAAAATTGCTGTCGATTTTAAATTAGATCCTGCATTAATCACCACCCAAGCAGTTGGCCCATCTTGGGGCGCCGATATCACCCGTCAAGCACTTATTGGATTAGGTGTGTTTCTTTTGTTAGTAATTCTCTTTTTAACAATTTATTTTGAGATTCGAATGGCAAGTGCTGCAATCGTGGCTTTGCTTCATGATCTTTTGATCACAATTGGGGTTTATGCCATAACTGGCTTTGAGGTTACCCCTGCAACAGTTATTGGAGTGTTAACAATTTTAGGTTATTCCTTGTATGACACAGTTGTGGTTTTTGACAAGGTAAAAGAAAATACTCGAGGAATACTTGCTCAATCAAGATTGAATTACCGAGAAGCTGCCAACCTGGCACTGAATCAGACCCTTGTTAGATCAATTAACACTTCCATCGTGGCACTTTTGCCGGTAGCAGCAATTTTGATTGTTGGTGTTGGAATATTGCAAGCGGGAACCCTTAAAGATTTAGCTTTGGCTTTGTTTGTGGGAATTGCTGCAGGAACATATTCTTCAATATTTATTGCAACACCGTTTTTGGTTCAACTTAAAGAACGCCAACCAGAAATTCAAGCATTAATGAGAAGAGTGCATGCAAGAAGATCTAATGCTGGTGTTGATGGTCCAGAGGCAATGAAAGTTTCAGGTAACCCAAATCTGGCCAACCAGGTGTTACAAGCCGGACCACGAACACAACCAAAACGCTTTACGCGCTCAAAAAGAAAGAAATCATAAGTAGTTTGCTAAATGATTTAGCCTGATTGCTAAACTAAAGAGCCAACAGTTGAAGAAATTCCTGGGAGGCGTCAAAAATGACAGACGCTCCAGTCACGCGCAGTAGATTAGCAAAGATAACTGGTTGGAAATCAGAAAATCCTGAACTTGAACCATTACTCAAAACTTTAAAGAAATATCACCCTAAAGATAACTTTGAACTAGTTAGCAAAGCCTACGAAGTTGCTAAACGACAGCACACAGGTCAAAAGCGCAGAAGCGGTCAAGAATACATAACTCATCCTTTAGCGGTTGCCACAATTTTGGCCGATCTTGGATTATCCAGTGAAACCTTGGCAGCAGCACTTCTACATGACACAGTTGAAGACACTGGTTACTCAATAGAAAAACTAGAAGAAGATTTCGGTGGCGAAGTAGCAAGACTAGTAGATGGTGTCACAAAACTAGACAAAGTTAAATACGGTGATGCCAGTGCTGCTGAAACTGTTCGCAAGATGGTTGTGGCCATGGCTAAAGATATTCGAGTGCTGCTTGTGAAGTTGGCGGATCGACTACATAACATGCGAACTTTAGAATTTTTGCCAACAGAAAAACAAGAACAAAAAGCTCGTGAAACTTTAGAAATATTTGCACCCCTTGCTCATCGCCTAGGCATGAATGCAATCAAGTGGGAATTAGAAGATCTTTCTTTTGCAGGCCTATATCCAAAGATGTATGACGAAATTGTGAACCTAGTAGTACAACGAACTCCTCAACGAGACAGAGAAATAGCCGAAGTAATCGAATCTGTTCAAAAGGATCTATCCGCAGCAAAGATAAAAGCAGATTTAAGTGGTCGACCAAAGCATTTCTATTCTGTTTACCAAAAAATGATCGTTCGAGGTAGAGAATTCAATGAAATTTATGACTTGATTGGCATAAGGATTTTAGTTGACGATGTTCGTGATTGCTATGCCACATTGGGAACAATTCATGCCAGGTGGAATCCGGTTCCAGGCCGATTCAAGGATTACATTGCAATGCCTAAATTCAATCTCTATCGCTCATTGCACACAACTGTTATTGGTTCCAATGGTCGACCAATTGAATTTCAAATCAGAACCCATGACATGCATAAAGAAGCAGAATATGGGGTAGCAAGTCATTGGCGTTATAAGGAACGACAAGGAAGCGAAACTAAACCAGCTGATGAGATGGCTTGGTTACGCCAACTTGTTGATTGGCAAAAAGAAACTGAAGATCCAGATGAATTCCTTGATTCTTTGCGTTATGACTTAGGTCAGCAAAACGAAATCTTTGTGTTCACTCCAGCTGGAGATGTGATCGCATTGCCAACAGGAGCAACACCGGTTGATTTCGCATATGCCGTTCATACAGAAGTTGGAAATCACTGTGTTGGGGCAAGAGTTAATGGAAAACTTGTTTCACTTGATTCAAGTCTTGCAAGTGGTGACAATGTTGAAATTTTTACCACGAAATCAGAAACAGCAGGTCCATCTCAAGACTGGCTAAATTTTGCAGTTTCAACCAGAGCTAAAAGCAAAATAAAAGCATGGTTTACTAAAGAAAGACGTGAAGAATATCTTGAGCAAGGCAAAGATGAAATTGCCAAGTTGTTAAGAAAGCAAAATCTTCCACTTCATCGCCTCATGGCCAATCAAGCGTTAGTTGCAGTGGCACACGAATTAAGAATTAAAGGCATTGATGAGCTCTATTCAGCAATTGGTGAAGGAAAAGTCAGTGCTCAAAGTGTTGTGAATAAGTTATTGCAATTACATGGGGGAGAAGAAGGGGCTAGTGAAGATTTAGCAGAAGCAATTGCACCAACCCGAGTCAGAAGAAGTGGATCGGATACAAATTCTCCAACCGTAAATGTTAAAGGAATTGACAAGGTTTATACCCGTTTAAGTAGATGTTGTACTCCTGTGCCAGGTGATGAAATATTTGGTTATGTCACCAGAGGAGAAGGAGTCTCTGTTCATCGAGTTGATTGCACCAATGCTGAAGATTTAATGAAAGAAAAAGAAAGAATTGTGGAAACTTCTTGGCCAGAATCTGGAACAGGAATCTATTTGGTCAACATTCAAGTCGAAGCATTAGACAGAAATGGCTTGTTATCTGATGTAACCAGAACTTTGAGTGAGCACCATGTAAATATTTTGAGCGCATCTGTTTCGACCTCTAGAGATCGAATTGCGCTATCAAGATTTGCTTTTGAAATGGCTGATCCAAAACATTTGGGAAGTGTTTTGGCTGCAGTTAAGAATATCGCTGGAGTTTACGACGTTTATCGCGTTTAGCGAGTAAAATCAGCTAACGCTGTTTTTGTTGCTTCCAGAAGCATCTTTTGACTTTCAATAGTTAGCGCTAACTTTTCTGCCTTCTTAGTGTCACCTGAAGATAAAGCTGATTCTCTTTCTTTCTCAGTTTTAATCAATTTGGCTTCAATTAATTCCATAGTCGATTGTGCTCGGGCACTTTTTGCTGGATCTGTTCGATTCAATTCGTTTTTCTCAGCATTGCGTATTGCTTCTTCAACAGCTTTTAATCTTGCTTCAATTTTGTCTTTATCTTTTCGTGAAACATGGCCTATCTTGTTCCACTCTTCTTGAATAGGCTTCAAAGCTTGACGAGCAGATTTAATGTCTGTTATCGGAAGAATTTTTTCCGCTTTCTCAGCAAGAACTTTTTTGGCTTCAAGATTCTTTGAATGTTCTTCATCTAAAACTGACAAGGCAGCAGTTCTTGCGGCAAAAAATACGTCTTGCGCAAGTTTAAATTCTTTCCACAACTTTTGCTCTTCTTTTCTTTCAAGGATTGGTGCTGACTTCCATTTAGCCATCAGATTTCTAAATTTGTTTGCGGTGTCATTCCATTCTTTGGAATCGGCTATAGCTTTGGCTTGGGTCACAATTTCAGACTTAATCTTTGATGCTTCTTTTCTACCTGATTCAAGAGTGGAGAAATATTGTCTTCTGGTCTTATCAAAAGCTGAACGAGCAGCACTAAATCTTTTCCAAAGAGCTTGTTCTTCAGATTTTGCACCGTGAGGAAGTTTCTTCCATTCCTCCACTATTTCCTTAAATCTTTGAGTAGTTACTTTCCATTGCTTTGAATTAACAAGTTTCTCAGCTTCTTCAACAAGTTGCTTTCTTTTTTCCATGGCTTTTTCTTTAGCGATTGCCTTGGCGGCAGAAAATTCCGCTTTTTTAACTGCTGCTAGTACTTGAAGTTCTTCGATTTTGGTGGACAGAATGCTTATGTCGCCAACAAAGTTAGGTGTTTCTAAACTGGTTTTTACTCTTTCAATTAACTTAAAAACTGCGTCGGCATTACCTTTGCCTTCCTTAAGTCTTTGTAGCGCAAGTGATAATTCATTTTCAATTTCATGATATTTACGTATATAGAAAGCTAAACCGTCATTTGGATCGCCAGCAGCCCATTGACCAACTTGTTTTTCAGAACCATCTGGCATTTTTACTAACACAGTGCCATCATTTTCAACTCGACCGAAGTCTGTTGAACTAGTGCTAGTGGTCATCGGACTAGTGGTCTGCTTTCTTCATGGTTACTAACTTATTGTTACTTTCGTAGATTCAATCGTGACGCCTGTGGCAGGTGCTCCATCGGGACCCCCGTCAATCACGCCAGCACTAGCAATTGTCTGAACAATTTCTAATCCACTAGTTATGGTGCCCCAGATTGTGTAATCAGGTCCCAGCGTTGTGTCTTGGTAAACCAAAAAGAACTGGGAACCAGATGTTCCAGGTCCAGCGTTTGCCATTGCAACAGTTCCTGCCGGATAGTTGTTTTCAATTGGTTCTGGAAGATTTTCATCTGGAATATTGAAACCAGGTCCACCAGTTCCGGTACCAGTTGGATCTCCACATTGCAGAACAAAGATTCCTTCTGTTGTTAGTCGGTGACAAATTGTGTTATCAAAATAATTTTTTTGCGCTAAAGCAGCTAAAGCATTAACTGTAAGGGGCGCAAGAGCGGGAAGTGTTTCGATAACAATTTCACCCTGATTAGTTGTAAAAGTTATTTGAGCTTTGTTTGATTCAGTGATGCCAGCTGTTGGCAAGTCTGCTGCAGGTGCTTGTGGAGCTGATGCATCTTGAGGATTAGATGCTCCACCGATTCCAACAATTACTGTTCCAACAATGATTGCAATAGCTGTGAAAAGTGCTATATAGACAGTTGATTTCTTTGTTGTGTTTGAGCGATCTTGTTCAGACATTTAATACCTTTCAATGCTATTTGCGTATTTGTGGATTGATTAAAGTCTAGGCTGTTACCAAAATAGGACAAAATCCGAGTAGAGGATTGAATAAGTAAATGCTGATTAAGTCATTTCCAGCCGGGCCTTGGGCGACAAATTGCTACTTGGTTGCCAACGAAGCCAATTCAGAATGCGTCATTATTGATCCAGGCTTTGAATCCCTTTCAGGTATTAAACGCATCGCGGAACAATTTGGCCTTCATCCTGTTGCAACGTTATTGACTCATGGACATATGGATCACGTTTGGTCTGTGGTTCCACTTTGTAGTCAACACAACATTCCTGCTTACTTACACACCGATGATGAATGGATGATCACTGAACCAGAGAAAGCTTATTCCAAAAGTGGATGGCAAGAAATAGTAAATATGTCTGGAGGAACTCCTGATTACAAACCAAAAGACTTAAAACTCTTAAAAGAGAATAAAACTCTAGATTTAGCGGGAATCAAATTTAAGTCACATCACGCACCCGGCCATACAGAAGGATCAACTGTTTTTGAAACAGGAAATCATTTATTTTCTGGAGATGTTTTATTCAATAGAGGTATTGGAAGAACTGATTTGCCCGGTGGCAATGCCAGCGCCATGGATAACACTTTGGCCAATGTAATTCTTAAATTTCCTGATGTAATGAGCGTTTATCCAGGACACGGACCGTCTACAACAATCCAAGATGAGCGAACAAGTAACCCTTACCTGCGACACTTGGTTTAGAAATATTCTCAATTGGGGAGTAGATAAGAGTGGCTGGACTGTTTCAAGCACCTAAAGGTGTTCCTGATTATTTCCCTCCCCGAAGCAACTCATTTTTAGCTGTACAAAATGCAATTGGAAATGCCGCAACTTTAGCTGGTTATGGATATGTAGAACTTCCGGTTTTTGAAGATGTGAATCTTTTTGTCAGAGGAATTGGTGAATCCACTGATGTAGTTAGTAAAGAAATGTATGTTTTCGATGATCGTGGTGGAAGAACACTTGCGTTAAGACCTGAAGGAACAGCTGGTGTTGCTCGTTTAGTTATTGAACACGGATTAGATCGAGGACAACTTCCAGTAAAACTTTGGTACAAGGGACCATTTTTTAGAGCAGAGCGTCCACAACTTGGAAGGTATAGACAATTACAACAAGTAGGAATTGAAGCAATTGGCGCACCAGATCCTGCATTAGATGTTGAAGTCATAACTGTGGCAGATGATGCTTTTCGATCACTAGGTTTAAGAAACTTTAATTTGATGCTAACTTCACTTGGTTGTGCAAATTGTCGACCAAAATATCGAGATAAGTTAAGTAAATTTCTCTCAAACCTTGATTTAGATGAAGAGACAAAAACTAGAGCAAAAGTAAACCCTTTGAGAGTGCTTGATGATAAAAGAGCAGAAGTCCAAAAACAATTAAATAGTGCACCATTAATGATTGATGAATTATGTGAAGATTGCTCGAAATACCATAAAGAAGTAGAAGAATTGTTGAAAGCAACTGAAATTGCATTTAAACCAGCACCAAGACTTGTAAGAGGACTTGATTACTACACCAGAACAACATTTGAATTTGATCATCCTGAATTAGGTGCACAATCTGGAATTGGTGGAGGCGGTCGATATGACGGTCTTATGGCTTCTCTTGGTGGTCAAGATTTAAGTGGCATTGGATTTGGAATTGGTACAGATAGAACTTTGATGGCTTGCGAAGCCGAAAACTTAATTGTGGGAGATCTTTCATTAGTTGATATCTTTATCGTTCCAATCGGCGACAAAGCACATTCATTAGCCGTTTCTTTGTTACAACAAATAAGAGCAGCTGATCTCAGAGCTGATATGGCATATGGAGATCGCGGACTTAAAGGAGCGATGAAAGCAGCAGATAAAAGTGGTGCCAGATTTGCTGTGGTAATTGGAGATGAAGAAGTAAGTAATTCCCAGGTTCAAATTAAGAATCTAGGGGATTCCACGCAAGCCCAAGTCGCAATAGGTGACATGGTTGCGCACTTGCTCCAAGTGATACGACAGACTGAGAACTAATAGAAAATTTTGTATTTTTTGGTAGCAAAAAAGGAAGTAGTTTAGGTGTTAAGAACACACGTTGCTGATGCTCTTCGAGCAATTGATGCTGAAGTCAAAGTCACTCTTGCAGGCTGGGTTGGAAATCGTCGAGACCATGGTGGCGTTGCTTTTATTGACTTAAGAGATGCTTCAGGAATTGTGCAAGTAGTTGTCCATGATGAAAAACTTGCTCATGATCTAAAACCAGAAACTTGCGTGCAAATAAAAGGTCAAGTCAAACTAAGACCAAAGGGTAACGAAAACAGTGATTTACCAACAGGAGCAATAGAAGTCTTTGCCAATGAAGTAAATGTTTTATCGCTGTCCCAAGCACTACCGTTTCAAATTGATAAAGAAGTAGATGTTAATGAAGAAGCAAGACTTAAATATCGCTATCTAGATTTAAGAAGACCAGGTGGACCAGGTTTTGCTCTAAGAATTAGAAGCAAAGTTAGTCAATATGCCCGCGATGTTTTATTGAATGATGATTTCATCGAAATTGAAACACCAACACTTACTCGATCCACCCCTGAAGGTGCTAGAGACTTTCTGGTGCCAGTAAGACTGCAACCTGGATCTTGGTATGCGTTGCCGCAATCTCCCCAATTATTCAAACAATTGTTAATGGTGGGCGGGATGGAAAGATATTTCCAAATCGCACGCTGTTATCGAGATGAAGATTTCAGAGCTGATCGTCAACCAGAATTCACTCAACTTGATATTGAAATGTCTTTTGTTGATCAAGAAGACATCATCAAAGTTGGAGAAAAAGTTATAAAGACTTTATGGAATGAAATATTAGGTCATGAAATTGGAGTGATTCCAAGAATTACTTATCACGAAGCGATAAGAAAATATGGTTCTGATAAACCAGATTTAAGATTTGGACTGGAATTAATTGATTTAACTCAATATTTTAAAAACACACCTTTCAGAGTTTTCCAAGCAGAACACGTTGGCGCAGTAGTTATGCCAACTGGTGCTAACACACCTAGAAAACAATTTGATGCTTGGCAAGAATGGGCAAAACAACGAGGTGCCAAAGGATTGGCATACGCCGTTTTCTCTGAAGATGGAGAAATTACTGGACCAGTTGCTAAAAACTTAAGTGAAGAAGAACGAAATGGATTGATGAATGCAGTTGGTGCTAAAACTGGTGATGCTGTGTTTTTTGCAGCAGGTTCACGCAGTGAAGCATTAGCTCTTCTTGGTGCTGCGCGTTTAGAAATTGGTCAAAAACTTGGTTTGATAAATGAAAAAGAATGGAATTTTGTTTGGGTAGTAGATGCTCCAATGTTTGAACAAGTAACAAATGATCAAGGCCAACTTGTTTGGACTGCAGTACATCATCCATTTACTTCACCCAATGCTGAATCTTTAGCAACTTTTGCAAAAGATCCAGGCTCAGCACTTGCGTGGGCTTATGACTTAGTACTTAACGGCAACGAAATTGGTGGAGGTTCTGTTCGAATTCACAGAGCAGATATTCAAAAGGAAGTTTTCAATATCTTAGGAATTAGTAACGAAGAAGCTCAAGATAAATTTGGTTTTCTTTTAGAAGCATTTAAATACGGTCCACCACCACATGCTGGTATTGCTTTTGGTTGGGATCGTGTTGTGATGCTTTTAACTGGTGCCACAAGTATTAGAGATGTAATTGCATTTCCAAAAAGTGGAGGAGGCCAAGATCCACTCACTGGTGCGCCAACTCCTATTACACCAGCGCAAAGAAAAGAAGCTGGCATAGATTTTAAACCAGAAAAATAATTTATGGATGATGCGCTGTTTGACGCTGAACCAATAGAAATTCCTGCAGACAATAAATTTGTAACTGCACCCTTAGCTGCTCGAATGAGACCAAGTTCTCTTGATGATGTTGTTGGTCAACCCCAAGTAACCAGATCAGATTCACCTCTGAGAGGACTTTTAATTGCCGATGATGAAAACAAATTAGCTGCGACTTCTTTAATTTTATGGGGACCTCCAGGCAGTGGAAAAACAACTTTGGCTCATGTTGTTTCAGTTAGCACTGGAAGATCTTTTGTGGAATTAAGTGCCACCTCAAGTGGAGTAAAAGAAGTTCGTGAAGTAATTGATCTTGCTCGAAGAAGATTTGCCCGAGGAGTTGGCACTGTCTTATTTATTGATGAAATTCATAGATTTTCTAAATCACAACAAGATTCGTTGCTTGCAGGAGTAGAAGAAGGCTGGGTAACTCTTGTTGCAGCAACGACTGAGAATCCTTCTGTTTCCATAAATTCAGCTCTCATGAGTAGATCCCTTGTTTTGCCATTAAATCCTTTACAAGATCAAGATGTTGTGGAGTTACTTAAGAAAGCATTAACAAGTGAAAAAGGCTTGAAGAATAAATATGCTTGCCAAGACGAAGCGCTAATTCATATTGCGCGTTCAAGTGGCGGGGATGCAAGACGAGCTTTAATTGCATTGGAAACATCTGCTGGTGTTGCAGATTCTGAGAAAAGATTAGAAATAACTTTGTCTGATGCAGAAGTTGCAGTTCAAAGAGCAGCACTTCGCTATGACAAAGCAGGCGATGAACATTACAACGTTATTAGTGCTTACATAAAAAGTGTGCGCGGAAGTGATGTTGATGCAGCAATTCATTACTTAGCACGAATGGCAGAATCTGGTGAAGATCCTAAATTTATTGCCCGAAGATTAGTGATATTGGCAAGTGAAGATATTGGTTTAGCAGATCCAAATGCATTGGCAATGGCTGTTTCTGCCATGCAAGCAGCTCAATTAGTGGGTTGGCCTGAAGCAAGAATTATTTTGGCCCAAGCCACTACTTATTTAGCCCTGGCACCTAAATCAAACTCTGTTTATAACGCCATTAATGAAGCCATCGAAGATGTGAGAAAAGGTAACGCTGGGCCAGTGCCCATGCATTTACGAGATGGTTCTTTGCCTGCATCTAGGGAAACCGGTGCTGGAAAAGGATATAAATATGCACATGATTTTGAAGAAGGTGTGGCAAGTCAACAATATTTGCCAGATAACTTGAAGAATAAGACTTACTACAAACCAGGAAGTCGCGGAGCAGAACAGCGCTTTGCCGATTTATGGGAACGTATTCGTCAGGTACTAAGGTCATCTAAGTAGTTAAATAGAAAAGGAAGTTTTCACAATGGATTCAGCAGACATTCGTCGCCGTTTCCTAGACTTCTTTGAAAAAAATGGTCACACCATCGTGCCATCTGCTTCTTTGATTGCAAATGATCCAACACTTTTGCTCGTTAATGCTGGCATGGTTCCGCTTAAGCCTTACTTTTTAGGTGAAGCTCCTGCTCCATATAAAAGAGCAACCTCTGTTCAAAAATGTGTCAGAACATTAGATATTGAAGAAGTTGGAAAAACTACTCGTCACGGTTCATTTTTTCAAATGGCTGGAAACTTCTCATTTGGTGATTATTTCAAAGAAGGTGCCATCACTATGGCCTGGAAGTTATTAACCTCAAGTGTTAAAGATGGTGGATATGGTTTTGATCCCGAAAAACTTTGGGTAACAATTTATTTAGATGACGAAGAAGCCTATGACATTTGGCGAAATATAGTTGGTGTCCCAGAGAACAAAATTCAAAGACGTGGCATGGCCGATAACTTCTGGTCAATGGGTGTTCCTGGACCTTGTGGACCTTGCTCTGAAATTTATTTTGACCGCGGTCCTGAACACGGTAAAGAAGGCGGACCAATTGCTGATGAGGAACGCTATTTAGAAGTTTGGAACTTAGTTTTCATGCAATACAACCGTGGTGAAGGTGGAGGTAAAGATGATTTTCCATTAAATGGGGAACTGCCTGCCAAAAACATTGACACAGGTATGGGTATTGAAAGAATGGCAGCAATTTTGCAAGGTGTTGACAACATTTATGAAATTGACACCACAAAAATGATTTTGGATAAGGCAACAGAAATTGTGGGAATTAAATACGGTGCCGATAATTCAGCAGATATACGTTTAAGGGTTGTGGCAGATCACACCAGAACAGCCGCATTCTTAATTGGCGATGGAGTAATTCCTGGTAACGAAGGTCGTGGGTATGTACTTCGTCGCATGATGAGACGTGTCATTAGAAATATGAGAATTCTTGGTGCCGAAAATCCGGTGATGAAAGATTTAATCGAAGCAACAATTAAAGCAATGGGACCTCAGTATCCAGAATTAAACACGGACAAAAAACGCATACTTGAAATTGCTATTGGTGAAGAAACCTCTTTTGCGCAAACCTTAAAAACAGGAACTCTTTTGTTTGAAAATTCCATTGAGGATTTAAAAAAGAACAAATCAAAAGCTTTATCGGGTGAGAAAGTTTTTGAATTACACGACACGTACGGATTTCCTTACGACTTAACTTTAGAAATGGCAAGTGAAGCAGGAATTGCAATTGATGCTGAAGGTTTTAAGAGATTGATGCTTGAACAAAAAAATCGAGCAAAGGCAGATGCTAAAGAGAGAAAACAAGGTTTAGGGGACCTGCAGCAATATCGTGTGTTAGCTGACTTAGCAGGCATTACTAATTTCACTGGTTACACAGAAACCAGTAGTGAAGTTAGTCTTAAAGGTTTATTACAAGATGGAAATGTTGCCAAAAGTGTTGCTCAAGGAATTGATGTCGAATTTGTTTTGGATCGATCACCATTTTATGCAGAAGGTGGCGGCCAGTTAGCTGATAGTGGCAAATTAGTTTTAAGTAATGGTGCAGAAATTGAAATTGATGATGTGCAACAACCTGTTCCTGGACTTTATGTTCACAGAGGCCGAGTTACAAAAGGTGAAGCTGTAACTGGATTAAAAGGTGTTGGAGAAGTTGATCTTTTAAGACGAAAAGCAATTTCTCGCGCTCACACTGCGACACATCTAATTCATAAAGCTTTTAGAGAAGCATTAGGTGAAACTGCAACTCAATTAGGTAGTGAGAATTCACCAGGCAGATTACGTTTTGATTTTCCCTCTCCAAAACCTGTTCCTCAAAGTGTGTTAAATGATGTTGAAGAAAGAGTTAATGAAGTATTACTAAGCGACTTAGGGGTAAGTGCGCAATTGATGTCACAAGATCAAGCACGTGCCATGGGTGCAATGGCTTTATTTGGTGAAAAATATGGTGATGTAGTTCGAGTAGTAAGTGTTGGAGATTGGGCACACGAACTTTGTGGCGGAACTCATGCTCAACGTTCAGCTCAACTAGGAGTAGTCAAATTTCTAAGTGAACAAAGTATCGGTGCAGGAACAAGACGAGTTGAAGCATTAGTTGGAACCGATGCTTACCAATTCCTAGCAAGAGAACATTTAATAGTTTCTAACTTGCAAGAAATGCTCAAAGGTCGTGCTGAGGAATTGCCTGAAAAAGTTTCTTCATTGATGGATCGTTTAAAAGATGCTGAGAAAGAAATTGAGAAAGCTCGCAAATCTCAGTTATCAGGAAGCATTAATGATTACCTGAAAACTGCTCATGACGTAAACGGAGTAAAAGTTGCAAATTTCCTTGCTCAAGGAGAACTAGGCGCAAACGATATTCGTGAACTTGTCACAAATGTGCGGGGACAATTGGGAGAAGCAGCAGCCGTTGTGATTGGTGCGGGAATTTCAAGTGACAAGGTTAATGTAGTAGTAGCCACAAATGATGCGGCGCGAAAAAAGAATTTAAATGCTGGTGAAATATTGAATTTAGTATTAGCAAAACTTGATGGTAAAGGTGGCGGTAAGCCAGATATGGCACAAGGTGCAGGCACCAATATTAGTGATGCAAAAAATGTTATTGCTGGTGTCGATAACTTGATTCGGTAGTGGAAACTTTGAGAAAAGGTATTAGATACGCCATAGATTTTGGTGATGCAAGAGTTGGTTTAGCAAAAAGTGATATTGACGGAATTATGGCAGTGCCAGTTGCCACACTTAAAAATGATCAAGAACTAATTAAAAATATTCTAAAAGAAGTAAATGAAACTGGATGTTTGGAAATTTATGTTGGCCTACCTAAGCATCTCTCAGGTGCCATTGGGCAATCAGCTACAAAAGCCTTGAATTTTGCAAATCAGCTAGCTAAGGCACTTTCCAGTGTTTCGGTGCGCATGATGGATGAAAGATTGACCACAACCAGTGCCAGTGCGAGATTGAGTGAGAGTGGTTTAAATACGCGCGAGCAGAAGTCCATGATCGATCAGGTGGCAGCAATAGAATTATTAGAGCAAGCACTTGAATTTGAAAAGAGAAATAATCAAGTTCCAGGCAAAGATTTGAATGAGGTGAAATAGGTGCCATCAATTTTAGATGATTTCAAACCCGAACAAAACAGATACAAATCTGACCTGCAGCCTGCTCCTTACTTAAGAATTGGATTAATTACTTTTGTCGCTCTACTAGGAATTGTGCTTTACTCATTTATCCCAAGTGGTGGAGTAAAAATTATTAATGGACCCGGAGGAAGTGGTCCCACTCAAGTAACCATCAAACCTGGATCTTCACTAACCGAAATAGGGAGAGTTTTAGCAGATGCAGGTGTAGTTAATAACTATTTAGAATTTGTAACAGCAGCAGATGACATTCCACAAGCTAGTTCAATTGGACCTGGTAAATACAACTTGGTTAAAAGCATGGGACCTAAAGAAGCAATATTTGCGCTGCTTGATCCAGAAAGCAAAGTAAGTATCAAAGTTGTAATCCCCGAGGGTTCCAGATCAAAATTTGTTTTCGCAGCCGCAGCCCAAGCTCTGGGTGTTTCGGTGGGAGATTTTGAATCATTGGCAAAAGATCCAAAAGATTTGGGATTACCTGAGTATGCCAACAATAATGTTGAAGGATTTTTGTATCCAGCAACTTATCGATTTGAAGAAGGCATAACTCCTAGAGAAGTTTTGCAACAAATGATCAAGAGATTTAATCAAGCAGCTGAAGAACAACAACTTGAGGCCACAGCTAAAGCAAATGGTCTTACCCCATATGAGGTACTCATCATGGCAAGTATTGTCGAAAAAGAAGTTGCACCAATTGATCAAGCCAAAGCTGCTCGAGTAATTCTAAATCGCCTAGCAGCACCTATGAGATTGCAATTAGATAGCACTTTGAATTATGAATTAGATACAAATACCATTATTTTGACCAGTGAACAATTACAACAAGATTCTCCTTACAACACTTATACAAATGACGGATTACCTCCAGGACCAATTGCAAATCCATCGGAGGCAGCCATTAATGCAGTACTCAATCCTGAAGATGGGAACTGGCTGTATTGGGTAACGGTAAACCTTGATACCAAGGAGACAAAATTTGCTTCAACTAACCAAGAATTTTTAGGACATAAGCAAGAATTCCTAAATTGGTATAACAAAAATAAGTAAATGAGTCAAAAATTTGCAGCCGTAGCCGGCTCACCTATAGAACACTCACTTAGTCCTGTCATTCATAAAGCAGGATATGCGGCATTAAAAATGGATTGGGATTACAAGAAGTTTGAGCTAGATGCTTCATCATTTCCTGACTTCATAAAAAATAGAGATCCAAATCTAGTTGGAATGTCACTTACTATGCCTTTAAAAGAAGTCGCCATCGAAGTAGCAGATGTGGTAACAGAGTTAGCAAAAAAAGTTAATTCGGCTAACACTCTTCTTTTTAAAGATGGAAAGATCTTTGCAGGTAACACTGATATTTACGGTATTGTGACCGCATTGCAAACCAATAAACAACTTGATATTTCAAATCCATCCATCATTGGTAGTGGAGCAACAGCAAGATCAGCAGTTGCAGCGTTGCATCAATTAGGCGCTCAAAAAGTTATTCTTTGTGCTAGAAACGAACAGTCATTAACAGATCTAAAAAATGTTGCCCAAGATTTTGGACTAGAAGTATCTGAAGTTCAATGGAGTGAGATTCATAAAGCACTAGCAGCGACAACTGTTATAAGCAGTTTGCCAAGTGGTGCAATGGACTCATTTGCAGCTATGGGACCAGAAATTCCTGGATCCTTACTTGATGTTGCGTATTCACCGTGGCCATCAAAAATTGCATTGGAATGGATCCTTCGAAGAGGTTTTGTCGTCTCAGGTTTAGAGATGTTATTGCATCAAGCTGCTAGACAGTTTGAATTAATGACTGGCAAAAAAGCTCCACTCAAACAAATGAGGGAGGCCATTTTTTAGGATTGAGGAAATTTTGAATTGGGATTATCTAATCCTTATCAATTCCTCATTTTTTGCAATTCTGCTAGGAATTATTGACTTTAGGACCAAACTTTTACCTAACAAAATAGTATTTAGTTTTTTGATTACAACTATTTGCATAATTCTTATTTCACCAAGTTTTGATTTGCGTAAAATAATTTATTCAACTACTTCATCATTATTAGTATTTTTGGTCTATTTGGGTGTCTATTTTCTTTCTAAAAGAAGCTTTGGGCTGGGAGATGTGAAATATAGCTTTGCATTAAGTCTTGCTCCTACATACTTGTATGGATTTAACGAAACTATCAACATGCATCTGGTGGCATTTGTAATCGGTGGAATTTTTTCAATTCTCTTGATGTTGGTTAAGAAAGTTTCCAAAAATCACGAAATTGCATTTGGGCCGTTCATGTCTGTTTCATTTCTTTTGTTTCTTGTGCTTAATTTGTAGGGGGATTACCAACAAATTCATGCACAATGGAAGAATAGATTTATGATTCGATGGCTAACTGCAGGTGAGTCTCACGGTCCTGCTTTGGTTGCCACAATTGAAGGTCTTCCCGCAGGTATTTCAGTTACCTCTATTGATATTCAAAATGAATTAGCTCGAAGACGCCTTGGAGTTGGTCGAGGTGCCAGACAAAAATTTGAGCAAGACGAAATTGAAATATTAGGTGGCATTAGACATGGTTTAAGTATTGGTGCTCCAATCGCTATAAAAATTAATAATTCTGAATGGCCAAAGTGGAAAGATGTAATGGCTGCCGATCCAGTCGATGAAAAAGTTTTAGCTGAACTTGCCAGAAATGCTCCATTGACAAAACCAAGACCGGGACACGCTGATTTAGTTGGTATGCAAAAGTACGGTTTCGATGAAGCAAGACCAGTTCTTGAAAGAGCAAGCGCTAGAGAAACAGCAGCAAGAGTTGCTCTAGGTGCCCTAGCAAAAAAATTATTGAATCAAGTAGCTGGTGTTGAAATTTTAAGTCATGTGGTTCAACTTGGGACAGTAAAAACTCCTGATGGAACCATTCCAACTCCTGGTTCACTAAATAAAATTGATGAAGATCCAGCACGATGCTTTGATGAAAAAACAAGTCAACTAATGCAAGCAGAAGTTGAATCTGCACATAAAGACGGTGACACTTTAGGTGGAGTAGTTGAAGTTGTGGTTTATGGATTACCACCAGGTTTAGGTTCTTATGTTCACCACGATAGAAAAATTGATGCCAGATTAGCCAGTGCACTTATGGGCATTCAAGCAATAAAAGGTGTTGAAGTTGGTGATGGTTTCACAACAGCAGGACGTCGTGGTTCTGCAGCACATGATGAAATTGTTAACACTAAAGACGGAGTTAAACGATTAACTCATCGCGCAGGTGGAACTGAAGGTGGTATGACCACTGGTGAAATCTTAAGAGTTCGTGCAGCCATGAAACCAATTTCAACTGTTCCTAAAGCTTTGCAAACAATTGACACCACCACAGGTGAAGCAGCTAAGGCCCACAACCAAAGATCAGATGTTTGCGCAGTTCCTGCTGCAGGAGTTATTGCTGAATCCATGGTGGCCTTAGTTCTGGCTGATGCGTTGATGGAAAAATTTGGTGGCGATTCTGTAATCGAGACAAAAAGAAACTTTGAAAACTATTTATCAAACCTAAAGGTTCGATAAATATGTCTCCACGTTTAATTTTCGTGGGTGCTCCCGGTTCGGGGAAGACAACTATTGGAAAAAAAGTAGCAGAAAGACTTAATCTTTCATTTCTTGACGTTGATAGTGAAATTGAAATGGATGAGAAAATTACCATTTCTGAGATCTTTGTTAAAAAAGGTGAACCATATTTTCGCGAATTAGAGAGAAACAAAATAAGTGAATTATTGAAATCTTTTGATGGAGTGCTCTCACTTGGTGGAGGATCTATCTTGGATGAATCAACAAGAAATGCTCTAGCGATAGCTCCTGTGGCATGGTTAAAAGTTTCATCAGGTGAAGCATCCTCAAGAGTTGGGATGGGTCTTTCTAGACCAGTTTTGATGGGCAATGTGAGATCTACTTTGGTGAAACTACTCGAAGAAAGAACTCCATTTTACGAAGAAGTGGCAGACTGGGAAATAGATACAACTGGAAAAAGTATTGACGAAGTTGTGCAAGAAGTGCTCTTACAAACAAGTGAGGTTAACTAGTGGGAATACACAAAACCATTACGGTTAATGCCACCAATCCCTACGATGTTGTTATCGGCCATGACATTCTTGATTCAATAAATATCAATCAAAACGTCAATCAAATTGCTCTTATCTTTCCCACACATGTGGAAAAAGTTGCGAAATCGGTAAAAAAACATGTTACAAAACTTGGCTTTAAAGTAATTGAAATTAAAGTACCAAATGCAGAAACTGCTAAAAATATCAAAATAGTTGATAAATGTTGGAAAACTTTAGGCAAGAGTAAGTTCACCCGTTCAGATTTGATTGTGGCTATCGGGGGAGGCGCCACAACTGATCTAGCAGGATTTGTTGCCGCAACATGGTTACGAGGAATTGATTTCATTTCTATTCCCACAACCTTGCTAGGCATGGTAGATGCTGCAGTGGGTGGAAAAACTGGGATTAATACTGAAGCGGGAAAAAATTTAGTTGGAAGCTTTCATAACCCAGTCCAGGTAATTTGTGATTTAAATACTTTAAAATCATTAAAGAAGCATGATTTCACAACGGGAATGGCTGAAGTTGTTAAATGTGGATTTATCGCGGATGAGAAAATTCTTCAAATTATTGAAAAATATCCTCAAGAATGTAAAACATTTGATGGGGTAGAAATTCCTGAACTTGTGACTAGATCAATTCAGGTTAAGGCAGATACTGTCGCTAAAGATTTTAAGGAAACCTCCACTTCAAAGACAGGTCGAGAGATTCTCAACTATGGCCACACACTTGGGCATGCCATTGAGAAAAATGAGAAGTACAAGTGGAGACACGGTGATGCTGTTTCTGTAGGAATGGTTTTTGTTGCGGAACTGGCTTTTGCTGATGGCAAATTATCTACTGAGGTTGTTAAAAGGCATCGAGACATCTTGGAATTAGTTGGGCTTCCTACAAAATACAAAAGTAAAAACTTTAAAAAACTGATTGAGATTATGGCTCTGGATAAGAAATCACGTGGAGCTACGTTAAGATTTGTAATTCTAGAAGATATTGCTAAACCTTCTAGATTAGAAAATCCAAGTTACAAAATTTTAAGTCAAGCATGGGAGAAGGTGTCGAAATGATAAAAGTCCTTGTTCTTAATGGACCAAATATTCAACGCCTTGGTACCCGAGAGCCAGAAATTTATGGAAAAGACACTTTTGAAGATTTAAAGAATGCATGTATCGATTTTGGGAAGCAAAATGATTTCGAAATCGATTTTCGTCAAACCGATGATGAGGCAACAATTATTAAATGGCTGCATGAAGCAAGTGACAATAAAATCCCCGTTGTAATCAATCCTGCAGCATTTACTCACTACAGCTATGCCATGCGAGATGCTGCAGCTATGCACACAGCACCACTAATTGAGGTTCATATTTCAAATCCGCAAGCAAGAGAAGAGTTTCGTCATTTCAGTGTGTTAGCCGGTGTTGCTGATGGAGCAATTGCTGGTTTTGGAATTGATAGCTACCGCTTAGCTTTGAGTGCATTAAAAAAACTAATTAAGTAATTTTCTATGCCAGATTACTTAGCCAGGCGAAACTCACTTCGAGAAATCTTTCAAGATAGTGCTCAATGCGCAGTGTTTTTTGATCAGGTAAGTGTTCGCTACCTCACGGGTTTTTCGGGAAGTAATTCTGCTCTTTATGTGGGATCAGATGCTAATCAAGACCGATTGCTTACTGATTCTCGTTATACCCACAGAGCCAAGACAGAAAGCCCAGACATAGATATAGAAATAGAAAGTGATTTCATAAAAAAACTACATGATTTACTAACCCTTAATTTAGCCAAGAAAATTGCACTTGATCCAAAGCGCACAAACTTATTGCAAGCAGATTCCTTAAAAGATAAGGATAAATTTGAAATAGTTGCCAAATCTGAAATCCTGGCACCCCTTAGAGCAATTAAAGATGAATACGAGATCAAACAGATTAAGAAGGCTTGCGCGATAACAGCTGATACTTTGTGGTATCTAATTAATGATTTAAGACCAGGAATTAATGAAAGAAAAATCTCAAGTCTCTTGCAAGAAGGATTTCTTAAGAGGGGAGCTGATGGTTTGGCTTTTGCCTCCATTGTCGCAAGTGGAGAAAACAGTGCCACGCCTCATCATGAGCCATCGAAAAGAATTCTGCAGCGAGGAGACATGATCACAATTGATTGTGGAGCACTTGTAAACGGTTATCACGCTGACATGACAAGAACAGTGTTTATTGGAAGTTGTGCTGATTGGCAAAAAGACATTTATGGCTTAGTAATGAATGCTCAAGCAGAGGGAAGAAAAAAACTTGTTTCTGGAGCCATTGCAGAAGATGTTGACGCAGCTGTACGAAAAGTAATCGATAATGGAAAATGTGGTGAATTTTTTGTGCACGGAACCGGTCATGGAGTTGGTTTAGAGATTCATGAACCTGTGTTCCTGACAAAAGGTGTTAAGACTAAACTTTCCAAGGGTAGTTGTATCACTGTGGAGCCTGGCATTTATTTACCAGGAAAAGGTGGAGTCCGTATCGAAGATACGTGCTTAATCACCGAAGGTGATGCAGAAGTATTAACACCAGGTTCTCACGAAATAATTTGTGTGGCTTAAGTCAGGTTTTCAAAAGATCAACTAGGAGTGGATTTGAAGTGGCAACAACTAACGAGTTAAAAAACGGTATGGTCTTAAACCTTGATGGCCAACTTTGGAACATTATTGATTTTCAGCACGTAAAGCCAGGTAAAGGTGGCGCTTTTGTGCGCACCAAACTAAAAAATGTTTTGAGTGGAAAAGTAGTAGACAGAACTTTCAACGCTGGTGTAAAGATTGAGACTGCCCAAGTTGATAAAAGAGATATGCAATATCTATACAAAGACGGTGATGATTGGGTGTTTATGGACACCACAAATTATGACCAAATAACTATTAGCAATGCAACAGTTGGCGATGCTTCAAACTACATGTTGGAAAATCAAGAAGTTATGGTTGCCATGCACGAAGGCAATCCTCTCTATATTGATATGCCTGCCAACGTAGAACTAACAATTGAATACACCGAACCAGGTTTGCAAGGAGATAGATCAAATGCCGGATCAAAATCAGCAAAATTAGAAACTGGTTTTGAAATTCAAGTGCCACTGTTTATCAATCAAGGTGAGAAAGTTCGAGTTGACACTCGCGACGGTTCTTATCTTGGTCGTGCCTAAAGATAGCTAGGTCTATTAATGAGTGCACGAAGTAAAGCTCGTAAACGTGCATTAGACACCATTTTTGAAGCTGACCTAAAAGGGATTTCAATTCCTGCGACAAACACTAATGATGAGACAGATCAAGAAGTCGCTAACTATTCTTTAGACCTTGTTAAAGGGATAAAGGAAAATCAGACCCAAATAGATGAAATGATTTCTAATTCTCTTAAGGATTGGTCTTTTGATCGAATCCCTCGAGTTGATAGAAACATATTACGAATTGCTGTATATGAACTTCTATTTCAAAAAGATGTTCCAACAAATGTGGTAATTAGCGAAGCTGTTAATTTAGCCGAGTCACTAAGTACTGCTGAATCATCAGCTTTCATAAATGGAACTTTAGGAACAATTAGTAAAAAGATTTAGATTTTGTGCCCCGGGTGAGATTCGAACTCACGCTGGTACGAGTTTGAGTCGTATGCCTCTGCCAGTTGGGCTACCGGGGCGATTTGCAAATAAATCAAGTTTTGCGTTCTTAACTCTACGACACTTAAATGCCATATTCCTAGTTCGCCTAGGCTATTGAACACATATGAAGCCAACATTAAGAGTTGTAGTTGCTGAAGACGAAGCTTTAATTCGTCTTGATCTCGTTGAGATGTTGACCGAAGCCGGTTACAACGTCGTAGGCCAAGTAGGCGATGGCGAAGCAGCAATTGAATTAACGGAAAGAGAAAAACCTGATTTGGTTGTGATGGATGTAAAAATGCCCAAACTTGATGGCATAAGTGCTGCGGAAAGAATTGCTAAGCAACGAATCGCACCAGTTGTCATTTTGACAGCGTTTTCACAAAGAGACTTGGTTGAACGAGCCAGAGATGCTGGGGCAATGGCATATCTAACAAAACCTTTCACCATTGAAGATTTGATGCCTGCAATTGAATTAGCTGTTTCAAGATTTCTTGAGATAAAGCAATTAGATGCTGAAGTCACAGACTTGCAAGATCAATTAAAGGCCCGAAAGTTAATTGAGAAAGCAAAAGGTCTATTGATGACGAAGTTGCAAATTTCAGAACCCGAAGCTTTTAAGTGGATGCAAAAAACAGCAATGGATAAAAGACGTTCAATGACAGATGTTGCTCAACTAGTTATGGACGAATTCGAAAATAATTAGTCAGCAGTTCCGTACAAACGATCTCCTGCATCACCTAAGCCTGGAACGATATAACCAACTTCATTTAATTTTTCATCAAGTCCGGCACAAACCACGGTGACATTAACATCGCTTCCAAATGCATTTTCAACATTCTTAATGCCTTCAGGAGCTGCAAGTAAACAAATTGCAACGACATCTCTGGCACCACGATCAATTAGTAGTTTTATGGCTGCAACTAATGTGCCACCAGTTGCAAGCATTGGATCTAGAACAAAAACTTGACGATTCTTAATTTCTCCGGGAATTCTTTCTGCATAAGTGGTGGGTTGCAAAGTTGTTTCATCACGAACCATTCCCAAAAATCCAACTTCTGCACCAGGAAGAATGCGCATCATTCCATCAAGCATTCCCAAACCTGCTCTTAAAATTGGGACAACAATTGGTTTGGGTTTGGCAATGACAAAACCTTTTGTTTTTGTGATTGGAGTTTCTACTTCGGTTTCTTCAACTAATAAATGTCTTGTTGCTTCATAGGAAAGAAGTGTCACAAGTTCTTCAACAAGTTTTCTAAACGTAGGAGTATCGGTTTTCTTGTCTCGAAGGGTGGTTAATTTGGCTGACACCAGGGGATGATCGATGATCAGGGTTTTCATGACCTCGAGACTATCTATATACACCTGAATTTGTGGGGAAATAGGCCCAAATGTGGAGGGGGTCACACTCAAGGTGACCATCCGGTGAAAGTCCGGTATTCTCAAATGACCCACAGAATGATGGATACATCATTGCTTTCTGTGCCCTAGGGAAAAAAGAAAGAGGAAGTAATGTCATTAGTTAAAAGAACTATCGGCGTTGCAGCTTCTGTTGCTGTTGCATTTGCAACTTTTGTTGCACCTGCACAAGCAGCACCAGCTAATTGCGATGGCGATATGAAGTTGATTTTCCAAGGTGGTTTGACTGGCCCAGCTGCTCAAACTGGAATTGGTGAATACAACGGTTTCAAACTTGCAGTATTGCAATACAACGAAAAACGTGGTTCAGGTCCAAAAGTTGAACCAGGTTTTATTGACACCCAAGCAGATCCTGCACAAACACCTCCATTGGCGTTAGCAACTGTTAACGATGCATGTGTAATCGGTGTTGTCGGCGGTATGTACTCAGGTGAAACACGCGCAGCACTACCTATTTATCTAAAAGGTGGTTTGCCAGTTATTTCTCCTTCAGCAACAAATGAAACATTGCCTGCAGTTGGTGGAGACGTATTCCACCGTGTAGTTGCAAATGATGGTGTACAAGGTCCAGCACTTGCTAAGTTGGCAGGAAATCAACCAAACGCGAAAGTGTTTATCGTTGACGATCAATCAACTTACGGTAAAGACTTAGCATCAATCGTTAAGAAAAGACTTGCAAAGAATAAGCAAGTTGGATCTGACTCTGTTGCTACAGGTACAACCAACTTCTCATCAGTTGTTGCAAAAGTTAGAAAAGCTGGCGCTAACACCGTATTCTTCGGTGGTTACTACCCAGAAGCATCTAAGTTTGTGAAACAACTTCGCGACAACGCAGCCACAAGAAACGTTAAGTTTATTGCTGGTGACGGTGTATTAGATAACGAATACATCAAGTTAGCGAAAAGAAATGCTGAAGGAACTTCAATGACCGCTCCATACATTCCTATGGAACGTGCAGACAAGAAACTTACAGCTATCTACAAGAAGGAATACGGCGTTGCTCCAGCGGTTTACACCCTTGAGGCTTATAACGCAGCAGGATTCTTCCTTGCAGCT
>CAEZTU010000004.1_pt1 | contig 40409 bp, 40 predicted proteins | sample 7264301 | NCBI WGS metagenome assembly CAEZTU01 (sample SAMEA6813812, study PRJEB35770) | freshwater metagenome | biome: Freshwater; feature: Freshwater reservoir; material: water | place: Czech Republic | collected 2017-08-18 | depth 0.5m m | reverse complement strand
CGCGTACACGGGTTCAAATCCCGTCTCCACCTCCAAAAAAAATTAAATAACTTTGGTCGGTTAGCTCAGTTGGTTAGAGCGCATCCTTGACATGGATGAGGTCGGAGGTTCGAGTCCTCTATCGACCACAAACAATTTAATTAATATTTATTACGAAGCGAATACTTCTCACACCATAGGTAGGAATTAATCCCCCACTGGTATCTGGTTGCTCTGTTAAGACCACTACGTATTTACCTGTTTTAGTGAATTTGATGGTGTGCATAAACGCAGCTGTGTTGGTGTAAAGAGTTACTCCGTTTGTGTCGTGCCATTTTAGATCAGCTGTGTTGATGTATCCGTGGGCATCTGATTGCAAGGTGTAGCCACCAGCAATGAACTGAATAGGCTGATTAACTTTCCCACTGAGCAGTTTGTCTTTGCATCCATAAATTGGCAAGGTTTCAGTAGCGGTGGAAACTTTTTTAGAAACAGTATCAAATAAAACACCAGAAGACTTCAAAGCATCATAGGAACCTTGCGTAATGGTTTTTCCAACAGTGTTTTCCGCTGAAACCAAAACAGGTTTTACACTCGATGCGAAACCAAGTTTTTCTTTAACCCAAGGATTAGGAGCAGGACAAGTTATAGACTGTGTCCCAACCCAAGAAGTTGAGTTGGAGTTACTAATTGAATTTGAGTATCTGACAACCGCAAAATCACTTTCGGGGCCGTTGTTTGAATGCCCTGCGACAACAATTTTGCCATCACTTTGCAACACTACAGAGATAGCTTCATCACGTCCTGAACCAATATTAGTTGTAACGTTTCCACCGATGCCAAAACTCGTATCCAACGAACCATTCGTGTTATATCTGACAACCGCAAAATCAAGATTAGATCCAATGTATACGGTACCTGCTACAACAATTTTGCCATCAGTTTGCAAAACAAGAGAAACAGCATAATCGTCTGTTATATTTGTTGTGACTTTTCCACTTGTGCCAAAACTAGTGTCTAATGAACCATTCGCGTTATATCTGACAACAGCAAAATCATCATCGCGACCGTTACTTGAAGGACCTGCGACCACGATCTTGCTATCACTTTGAATCACAACACCATTAGCAGCATCATTAGTTGAACCTATACCTGTTGTCAATATCCCATCTGAATCAAAAGATGTATCTAATGAACCATTCGAGTTATATCTGACAACAGCAAAATCTTCATCGCGACCGTTGTGTGTGTAACCTGCTGCAACAATTTTGCCATCACTTTGCAACACAACAGAAGAAGCAACATCATCACCTGAACCAATTGGTGTTGTGACTTTTCCACCGGTGCCAAAACTCGTATCCAATAAACCATTCGAGTTATATCTGACAACCGCAAAATCAGAATTCGATACGTTGTAAGTGTAACCTGCTACAACAATTTGGCCATCACTTTGCAATGCAATAGAATAAGCATAATCGTCTGTACCTGTTCCTATACCTGTTGTCAATATCCCATCTGAATCAAAAGATGTATCCAATGAACCATTCGTGTTATATCTAATAATCGCAAAATCAGCATCAGATCCTATGCCTGTGTAACCTACTACAACAATTTTGCCATCACTTTGCAATGCAACAGAATTAGCTTCATCATCATCTGAACCAATATCTGTTGTAACCTTTCCACCGGTGCCAAAACTTGTGTCTAACGAACCATTCGTGTTAAATCTGACAACCATAAAATCAGAATCAGATCCGATCAATGTGTGACCTGCTACAACAATTTTGCCATCACTTTGCGTCACAACACCTCTAGCAAAATCATTAGCTATATTAGTTGTGACTATCCCACCTACGCCAAAACTTTCGTCTAATGAACCATCCACTACGGCTAAAACTGGAGTCACAAAAATAAAAGTGACGAAAAAAGAAAGCGAGATTAAAAGTGAAATTTTCTTCAAGATATCCAATCTATAAGAATTTTCTCACATCTTTACACTTAAAATTTATCAAGTTCGGAAAATTGGAGGCATATGACACACGTTGAATTTCTGGAAAAACACGACCAAGTAAATCTCGAACCTCTAGCCAAAGGCTAAACAAACAAAAGCCAAAGGGAAAACCCTATTTGATGCAATAGGTCTCACTGGACACTTTTAAGCCATATAGCAAATAGCCAGTCTTTGTATATATGCTTTTCTGACACAACTTAATAAGAAATGAAGCTTTTTGACCTCGGATGAGGTCGGAGGTTCGAGTCCTCTATCGACCACAATATGGACTATTAATCACTTATTATTCAATTTGATCTTAGATGATTAAATATTTGTTCTTTTACTATCGCCTAAATCTCAGTTAAATTCGGGTAGAAATAAATTCTCTCAAATCAACCTTTTTATCCATATCTAATAAGAACATGAATAAAGAGATAAAGAAATAAATTGATACCAGAAAAGGGACAGTATTATTTTTTGGAAATAAGAAGTATTGCCTTATAAGCCGGAGTTTACGTCTGGAATCTCCGCAAGGCTCATGAATATTGTTTTTCCCATTTCTTTCGCTTTAGCCATTTCAATATCTGCACCTTTGGATTCGCCAGGAATTCGCAATACCGCATCACATTTTTCTAAAAGCCTATGAGCAACCGGATACTGATATTCGGTGAACTGATTTGATGAATGCGAATCACCACCCGCCTGTCGAATCACTGGCCAAGCAAGCCATTCGCCTACAACTGCTAAATGTCCCTTTGAGTAAATAGGAAGTGCGTAATCCTCCATCGCCTTCAGGTTTTTTGCGATTGCGGATTCGTCACCATTTGTTCCAGACATATATGGTCCAGAAATTAGAATCATTAGCGGCTTAGTCATTCTAAAATCCTAACTTAAAAAGAAGAGTCGCCCTATAAGCCAGAGAAGGACGAGCCAAGGCTTCCTCTATTCTTTTGATATTGAAAGGGAATTTACTCATGAGCAACACTATCGCTTGTCACTTCGTATTTGAACCTGGCGAATACGATGATCAATTCCATATCTTGGATGGCCAAATAGATGTGTTTGCTTCTGAACTCTCAGGCTTCATTTCGGTACACCGTTGGGTCTCACCTGATGGTCGATTAAAGAATTCAATTTATTTTTTCAAAGATATGGCATCCGTCAAATCATTATCAGAGTTCCCGCAACATTTAGTTGCCAAACAAGAAGTAAAGCGTTGGTACAAGTCCTACCAAATTCTCATCACCGAAGTGACGGCTTCTTACGGTGATGGCAATCTGATCTACCCCTAAAATTAGACGAGTCACGTTATAAGTAGTGAAAGATTTTTTAAGTGAATTATTAGTTAAAAATATTAAGAATGGTCAATATTGGACATATTTAAGCCATATAGCAAATTGTCAGTCTTTGTGTATATGCTTTTACTAAACAACTAAATAGGGTTTATAGCCTCGTAGAGGCAAAAAGACCCATATAACGAGTCCTCTATCGACCACTTGTAACACCTCGAGATCGAATTTTTCAAATTGTTAAACTATTCATATGGATCTCGACAAGGTCATTCTTTACTACGCCTTCACCCCTATTTCTGATCCACAAGCCTTAATGATGTGGCAAAAGACTTTATGTCAATCACTGAATCTAAAGGGAAGAATTCTTATTTCAGAACAAGGAATTAATGGCACCCTTGGTGGCAAAATGATGGATCTAAAAAAATACACCAAAGCCACCAGAGAGTATCCAGGATTTAAAAAGATTGATTTCAAATGGTCTGAAGGAACAGGTAATGATTTTCCAAAACTCAAGATTAAAGTAAAAGACGAATTAGTTTCATTTGGAATCTCAAATGAAATAAAAGTTGGCCAAAATGGAGTCATCGGTGGTGGTAAGCATCTCCGAGCCGAAGAGGTTGACAAACTTGTGGCACAAAGACCAGATGATGTTGTTTTCTTCGATGGTCGAAATTCATTTGAAGCAAAAGTTGGAAGATTTAAAAATGCAATCGTTCCAGAAACTTCTACAACAAGAGATTTCATAACAGAAATTGAAAGTGGCAAATACGACCACTTAAAGAATAAAGCTGTGATTACTTACTGCACAGGTGGCATTCGTTGCGAAATATTATCTGTCCTAATGAAGAACAGAGGCTTTCAAGAGGTTTACCAAATTAAGGGTGGTGTTGTTAGATACGGTGATAAATTTGGTGATGACTCATTATGGGAAGGTTCTTTGTTCACTTTCGATGATCGTCTAACTCTTGATTTCAGTGATCACACCAAACTATTAGGAAATTGTGCCAGATGTGAAGCAAAGACTAAATCGTTTAGAAATTGCTTGAATGCGAACTGTCACCAATTAGTTTTATTGTGTGATCCGTGTTATGCCGACCATAAAGGTCTACCTTGCAAACATGATCGTGAGTTTAAGGCAAACAAAGAACTAGTTGGTTAGAACTGTTCTAGTAAACAGGGTTTAAAGGTTTATTTCCACTTAAGATTTCTAATGCATTATTTGCAGCAGTTGTCGCCATTGCTGTTCTTGTTTCAACTGTTGCCGATCCAAGATGAGGCAATAACACCACGTTGTCTAGTTTGAGTAATTTTTCATTAACTTTTGGTTCATTTTCATACACATCTAATCCTGCTCCGGCAATAGTTTTGTTAATTAGTGCATTAGCTAGAGCTTCTTCGTTAACAATTGGACCTCTAGCAGTATTTATCAAATAACTAGTTTTCTTCATTTTCGATAATTGCGCATCAGAAATTAAATGATGGGTTTCTGTTGAGTATGGGCAATGAAGTGAGACGATATCGCTTTGTTGTAATAATTCATCCAGGCTTACATATTGTGCTGATAGTTCTTTTTCAATCTTTTCATCGAGTCGATTTCTTCTGGTGTAGATAATCTTCATGCCAAAACTTTTGGCTCTTAATGCAGTGGCAATACCAATTTGTCCCATACCTAAAATTCCCAAAGTTTGATTTTGAATGCTTGAACCCAACATGTAAAACATTCCCCAAGCCCATGGTTCTTGGTTTCTAATGACACGTTCACCTTCACTAAGTCTTCTGGTAGTCATCAAAATCAGTGCCATTGCAATATCTGCTGTTGCATCAGTTAAAACACCAGGAGTATTTGTGACTAAAACATTCTTACTCTTACAAGCTGCTACATCAATGTTGTTGTAACCAACGGCTACATTACAAACTGCTTTTAGATCATTGCCTGCTGAAGTTAAAACTTCTTCATCAATTTTTTCTGTCAACAAAGACACAATTACATTTGCTCCAGGGACTCGCTCTAACATTTCATCTCTTGAAATTGGGGTTTCTTCACCCCAACTGATTACTTCATGGGATTTCTTAAGTTTTTCTAATGCAATTTCAGGAATTTTTCCTGTGACAACTATTTTTGCCACGCTTATGCGATCCACTTACCCATCAAACCAAGTCCTTCTTCGATTTGATCTTTGTTGATTCCAGAGAATGCTAAACGAATATATTTTCTCTTTTCATCACTTTGTGGTCGACCAAAGTGAAGTCGGGTGCAAAATGAAACACCAGTTTTATGCAAAGCATCTTGTGCGAAATCAGCTAATTCGCTGATTCCTTTTCTTTCCATAGCTTCAGTCACATCTGGGAATAAGTAAAAGCCTGCTTCGGGAGTGTGAACACTTACTCCGGGCATCTTGTTTAATAACGAAATAGCAGCATCTCGTCTTTCCTTCAAGGTGTTTAACATAACTGGCACATTTGATTGATCACCTTTAATTGCTTCAACTCCACCGTATTGAATGAAATGTGTGGTGCAGGATTCATCATTGGTGTTTAATTTTGCGATGTTGTTAGCAAGTTCTAAGGGGGCAATTGCTGCTCCTAGTCTCCAACCTGTCATCGCAAATTTCTTTGAAAACGTATAGAGAATAACTGTTCTTTCTAACATGCCTGGAATTTGAGCAATTGATTTTGATTTACCAGAAAATCTCATTTCAAAATAAGCCTCATCAGATAAAACCCACAGATTATTCTTGATCGCAATTTCGGCAAGTGCTTCTCTTTCTGCATCTGTGGACTCCGCCCCATTTGGGTTTTGTAGATCGTTATAAACAATTGCTTTTGTTTTGGGGGTGATTAAAGATTTAACTTGCTCTAAATCAATGTTAAAACCAGTACTTGATGGAACGTATCTATAAGGTTTTGCAACTCCCCCAAAATATTCAACTTGGCTTTCATAAATTGGATAACCAGGATTTGGATACAAAACTTCATCACCAGGGTTCATGATTGTTTGGATGAATTTAGTGATTACTGGCTTGCCACCAGGTTGCACAATTACGTTGGCTGGTTCAAATTTTAAATTTCTTCGCACACTTACATCTTCTGCTAATGCCTCTCTTAATTGAGGAATTCCAGCTGCTGGGCAATAACCAGTTTTGCCATCAACAATTGCTTTATTCATTGCCTCGACAATGTTTTTTGAAGTGGGAAGATTTAAATCACCAAGATGAAAAGGATAAATTTTATTTCCTTTAGCATTCCATTCAGCTGCTGCCAATGAAACTGCAAAAGCGGTTTCGGTTCCTAGATTTTCCCGACGGGTTGCTAACTGCATCATGAATCCTTTTGCATTCGACGATCTGGTGGGCTTAAGGCTAGCAGTCAGGATTTTGACAAACAATGCACTATTTCAGCAGTTTCACATGATGAAAAACTCGAGTGTAACTTAGTAACCAGCCATAGCTAGTAACTCATTTGCCCCAAAGGCAAATACGTTTAAATCAAGTCCACCACGTGGAATTCCATATGCAGGACCATTGCCACGGTCGGTGTATTGCCAGAAAGTCCAATTCAATTCACATGCAGACGCACTCCATACAGTTCTAATGCAACCGCCAGATGGTGTTGAGGCAGGATTTGTGGTTTGTGAATAATTTGCAACCCATAATGGATTGTTTGCTAATTGTGGACTCCTTAAATAACTTCTCAGAAAATTGAGATTGGAATAAACAATTGCATCTTTTCCAGTTCGCTCTTTAACTCTTGCCACAAAGCCTAAAGAAAAGTTAGTAACTACTTCAGCACTTGTTCCTGATGGTCTTGAAAATGATTCAATATCCAAAACAATTGGTAACACACCAGGAACTAATCCACCTAAAGAATTTAAGTGATCAATTGGTAAATCAGCTTGTTGATACCCGGCCCCAAAAGCAGCATCAGCACTAATTCCACGAGGAATCAAACTTGCATGATAAATGCCTGTTAATATTCCTGCTTCTCTTGCGGCAGGAAAATCAATTGAAGACCAATACTTTGCAGGACCTGCACCTAAAGGATGAGAATCAGTTCCTTTAATGAAAAGAAATCTAACACCAGCGTCATACATTTTTATAAAGTTAATTGGTGCATTGCCAGCATGCTGCCAACGAGAAATATCTGAACCAAGAATTCTATCCCCTGGTCCAACACGTGCTGCAACATTTGCCCTATTTCTGGAAAGACCTGCCAAAACTAGTTTCTTTAATATTGCCTCTTGATTGGCAATAATTTTCTTTATTTTTTCTGCTTCTTCAGCAGCCCTGGCCCGAACCTTGGTTAACTCCACAACAATCTCAGCTGATCTTGCTTTCTTTTCCGCAATTTCTTTTTCTCTGACCTCTAATTCTTTTTCCTTAATTTCTAAGGCTGCTTTATCGTCGTTTAGTAATTTGATTATTTTGCTGCTATTTGCGAGCAAGGATTGCAATGAGGCGAATGTGGAAAGTGCTTCATTAGAGTCAGCTGAAGATAAAATGGCCTCTACTAAATAAAGTTCCTGTTGCGTGCCATCAATAAAGGTTGCTCTGACCAGATCATCGATTTGGGATTGAATTCGTGCTATTTCTTCAACCAAGGCTTTTATTTCGGTAATAATTTGATCTCTTTGTCTTTGGGCTTCTTCTAATTCGGCCCTGATTCTTCGATCTTCAGCAATTGCTGCGTTTAGCTCTTCGGTGGTTTGTTTCAAAACGTCTTGGGCAGCTTTAAGTTCTTTTTTACTTTCAGCAATTTCTGCTCGGGCATTATCAATTTCTGCATCGCGAGGCATCGGCATAGCCGAGGCTGTGGTGGTGTGGGCAAAGACTAAAACCAATAAGAATATGAATATTTGTTTACTAAACCTGATTTTTAGTCCCACCCTTAACACTATGCCATATCGACCTTTGGTTAAAACGGACTTGAAATTGTGGGAAAAATTTCATTTTTCATGCCAAGATGAGTAGGTAAGTACTCATCTAAAGGAGCATTTGAATGGGTGAAAAATCCAAGGGTCAGGTTAATAAGAAGAAACCTGCCGCAAAATCATTGAAAGAAAAAAGAGCAGCAAAACAAGAAAAGAAAGCCGCTAAATCTAACCAAGGCTAGGAAAGAAAGTTATTTCTCTTCCACAACAGGTTCTGCTGGAGTTTGTGCAGCAGGATCTGTTGTTTCTTTTGCAGGTTCAATTTTCCAAGCTCTTGTTTGTAGCCAGGTAACTGGATTCATTTTTTCGTCATTTGCGTTACGGGTTTCAAAGTGAAGATGTGATCCGGTGGTGTGACCAGATGCTCCCACTAGACCGATTCTGTCTCCAACTTGTAGGTAGTCGCCTTTTTTAGCAATTCTTTTCGACATGTGGGCATACCAAGAAGATGTTCCGTCAGAATGTTCCAAAATTATTAAGCGTCCATAAGCTTTTTTCCAACCAGCAAAAGTTACTTTGCCTTCCACAACAGCTTTAATAACTGTTCCTCTTGGGGCACGTATATCAATTCCATCATGTCGTCTTCCAGCCCAACGTCTACCTTTTTGGTTGTAAACTGCAGAGATTTCACCAATTACTGGCATCTTGTAAGGAAGTTTTCTGCTGCTTGTTCCACGCGCTGGTTGTTTACCGCGTTGACCTTCAGGAATTAAAGTTGCTGCTTGTTCAGGATTTAGTTGTGCTGCGACTTCTTCAGCTGTGGCTTCGTCATATTCCTTTTCAGATCTGTTAGCTGCTCTTTGTTCTTCTAAAGCAATAAAGATTTCGTTCCAACCAATTGGTCCAACTGAAGTTCCATCAACATAGTCATCGTTTTCGGCATAAAATCTTGAAACGGCTCTGGTGGTTGCTGGGCCATATTTACCGTTAGAGACTGGAATGTCATAACCAAGTTCGATTAACGCGGCTTGAAGTTTTTTAACTGAACTGTTTTCAGCACCTGTTTGCAGTGCAGAGGAACCTGGATAGTTAGGAACCCCATCTGCGTAGGCAGGTGAGATTGAGATTGTGCTGGCTAATAGTCCCGAAATAGTCAGGGTAACCAGGCGTCTTTGAAGGCGCATAGTTAAAGACCATACCAATAACCGGCGCTTTCGCACCCTTCAAGGCACGCTTTTGGGGAAAAACTAGGGTCTGATAGTCACTTCGAGGCGATTTGAGTCATCTGGTTCGCAGCCATTGCTCATTGGAACCTCAAGAAGACCTCTAACCCCAGTCAAGACCACCGCACCTGCTGGAACTACCGAGGTCACAAAGACGGTTTGTCCGTTTTCAAAACATCCCACGGGTGTGGAAGTTGTGGCATAAAGTTTTTTGTCAGGAGATTGATAATTACCAGTGGTGGCAATCAAAGACTTAGTGTTATTCCCACCAGCCACATTGGTAACAGCTAGTTGGATGATCCATCTTCCTAATGAATCCTGATAAACGATGCCCGAATCCATCTGAACACCTTTACCCCAGTACACAGCTTTGATGTCATTGGCATATTGCCAGGTGACTTTTGGTAAAGACTTGATGCGATTTGCAAGTTTTACTTTGCTGCCACCTGATGAACTAATTGACCAAGAAGTAATTTTGCCTGATTTGTTGAATTTGAAATCTGTGTAGGTTCCAGAAAAGCCTGGAGCAGCAGTTGTTAAAACAACTTTGCCATTGGTGATCTTGGCACTACCTAATGCCGCATTTGCCGGAGTGATCCCTAAAGGTCTACCCACAGTTGAAATTGAGCGCATGTACTTTTCGGTTGAGTAATAGTTTTGAACAACACTTAAAGCTAACCCTGCTGCTCCCGAAACGTGTTTTTTACTGGAACTCATTGAATCTGGGTTACTGGAAGCAATGGCTTTAAAAACTGCAGCCACTTTTGCTTGCTGCGTTTTAGTTAAAGCAGTAGCTGCTTGGGCAGGTGTAGTCAGGCTTGAAAGCAATAGGAATAAAGACAGTACTACTGCATGGGATTTGAAGTGTTTAATCATGTTAAAGATGTTACTCCCGTGGTTTAGACTTTGCCAAGAAGCAACACTCAAACCTATCCCCTAGGTTTGAAATATGAGTTCCTGCGACAGATTGCCTCTAACCAGAAAGGAACAGGGCCTGAAAAAATGTTAGTTATTTCCCCTGCTCCTGAAAAAGTCATATCGGACCTAGATTTAATCGATTTTTATCCTTGGCCAAATAAACCCTGGATCAGAGCAAATATGGTTCAAACACTTGATGGTGGCATAACTGATAAAAACGATAAAACTTTAGAAATTAGCACCGATGCAGATAAACAAATATTCAGATTGTTAAGACAACTTAGTGAAGTAATTTTGGTGGGTGCAAAAACTGCACAATCAGCACCCTATTTGAATATAAAAGTTAATGAGAAAAATCAAGAGTTAAGAAAGAAACTTAGACTTACCAAAAAACCTAGACTAGCCATTGTTTCAAACAATCTAAACTTCACAAAAGAATGGTTCAAATCAAGAACAGATGATGAGCAACCTCTTGTTTACACCAGTCAAAGCAATGACTCAAACATCAAACCTTTTATTGGTTTAGCAGAGTTTGTATTTTGTGGACAAATGCAAGTTGATCTGAAAAGTGTGAAACAAGATCTTGTTAGAAGATCATTTAAAAGAATACTTTGCGAAGGTGGACCAACTTTACTTCACGGCCTAATTAATGAAAATATCTTAGATGAATTAGATCTTTCTATTGTTGCTAAATTCTCAGAAAACCCAAATCTTACCTCCATTGTTGAGGCCAAGAAATTTAGATTCAACCCAACTTTTAAGCCTCTGCATGTTTTGCAAGAAGATCAAACTATATTTGTAAGATACTTAAGCGAAGGACGTAAATTTTAAATGAGTGAAATTATTTCAAACACCAAACCGGATGGCCAGCCTTATCCTGTTCAAAAAACTGATGAGCAATGGAAAAAAGATTTAACTGATTTTGAATACCATGTTTTACGTAACGCTGGAACTGAACCAGCTTGGAGTGGAGAAATTCAAAAAGGTGAGAATTTAACTTACTCATGTCGAGGTTGTGGAGCGAAACTATTTACCTCAAATGAAAAATTTGATTCAAGATGTGGTTGGCCATCATTTTGGTCACCTCTGGCCAAAGAGGCAATTGTGGAATTACCTGATTACTCCCTCGGTCAAAAAAGAGTGGAAGTTCGTTGTGCCACGTGTGGATCACACTTGGGTCATGTTTTCGAAGGCGAAGGCTTTTTCACTCCTACCGATTTGAGATATTGCATAAACGCAGTTTGCTTGCAGCCGGCAGAATAAAAACTCAGATTTCGGCGTTTCATCACTTTAGTCACACCAGTAACACTTAGAGTTAGTTCAGTGAAATTCGAAAATTCCCAATTTGAGCAACTAGTTCAAGATGTGCGCACTGCTCCATTAAGACCTGAGATTTCAACTGAAGAAGTTCCAGCACCAATGCGTCTTGCTCCTTATTCCTTAGCAATTGCTGCAGAAGTATTAGAAGGTGAAGATGATTTAAGTAATGGCCGTTTAGTTTTACTCTTTGATCCTGCAGGTGTTGAAGCTTGGAATGGCACAACCAGACTTGTTACCTTCACAAAAGCTCGCCTTGAAGCAGATTTAGCTAATGATCCATTACTAACCCAAGTTGGTTGGAGTTGGTTACTGGATTGCTTTGAACACCGAAAAATAAAAGCTCAAGACCTATCCGGAACTGTGACAAGAACATCTTCAGATTCATATGGTGAATTAGATTCTCATCCACTTGAAGGAACTATTGAAATTCGTGCCTCATGGACAGTTTCAAGTGATCTTGGTTTGCACGTTGCTGCTTGGGGAGATTTATTGTGTCAAGCTGCCGGATTACAACCACTTCCTCAAGGAATGTCTCGCATTAAAAAAGTTCTATAACTAAGGAACCTTTTAAGAGGGTTTGTTCGTCCTAGTTTTATCTTGAAACCAAAAATCACAGCATTAATTGCCATTAACTCACAAGATATTTCAAAATATCATTTGATCTGTAAAAACAGTGGTGTTACTCATTGGATAAATCTTATTAACAGTAATCAAATTAGAAATCACATAAGAAAAAATGGTCCAACTCAAATTTGTTTAGTAGATGAGCAAATCGGAACAGAATCTGGCATAAATCTTGTTCAAGAATTAGCTAATGCTGGTTCTGAAAATATAATACTATTTAGTAAAAAACCAGATTTAGTTAGTTTAAATCAAATTTTGAAAAAAGAGATAAGAGCTATTGTCTTCAAAGAGAAAATCACAATTCCAAAAAAGAATTGGAATATAACAAAATTGGAAAAAACATTAGTCCAAGATTTATCTCTTGGAATGAGCATGCAAGCAATAGCACTTCATTTAAAGATATCTGTGTCAACAACTAAATCTCTACTTCGAAATGTCAGGAAAAAGAGTGGTATTCATGACCGAAGTTTGATCGTGGCGCAAGCCTTGAGAGATGGTGTGATTGGCTAGTTACCTATGTCTGAGTCGTTGGAAGAAATCGCTTTAGAAGAAGCAGACTTTCTCACCCACATTACAAAGCCCATCAGAAATTTTGAATTAATTGATAATCAAGAATTATTGATTAATTGTTGTAACAATCTAGAAAAAGATGAGCAGCCTTATGCCATAGATGCTGAAAGAGCCTCTGGTTTTAAATATTCGCAACGCGCATATCTGCTTCAAATTTCAAGTGCTACCTCAGATATTTACTTGATTGACCCAACCTCAATGAAAGATTTAACTCCTTTAAGACAACTGCTAAATAATAAGTCTTGGATTTTGCATGCTGCCACCCAAGATTTACCCTGCCTGTTTGAACTGGAATTAAAACCTGGAGAAATTTTTGATACAGAACTTGCAGCACGCTTATTGTCACTTCCCCATGTTGGATTAGGTGGTTTATTGGAAGATGAATTACAAATCACTTTAGATAAAGAGCACTCAGCAGCTGACTGGTCAAAAAGACCGTTACCTCAAGACTGGTTAGTTTATGCTGCTCTTGATGTGGAATTTCTCCACCAATTAAGAAAATCTCTCACACAGAAATTAGTTGATAAGAACAAATTTGAAATAGCACAACAAGAATTTAAGGCACTATGTTCCTGGCAAAGCCCAGGTTTAAGAAATGATCCTTGGCGAAGAACTTCAGGTATGCATGAAGTAAGAGGTGGACAAGACGCAGCCATTGTTAGACAAATTTGGTTAAAAAGAGATGAAATCGCACAACAAAGAGATGTCGCTGCGGGCAGAGTTTTAAACGATGCTGGAATTGTTGAGATTGCGGCCAAGAAGCCCAAAACTGTTCAAGAATTAAAAGATTTAGCTTCCATTAAATATCGCCCTGCTAAAAATGATGCGGAAATTTGGTTTGAACAATTACAAATTGCTTTGCAATTAGGTCCTGATCAGTGGCCAGTTAAACAAAAAGGAGCTGAAAGTTACCCTGCTCCCAAATCTTGGTTAGAAAAAAGACCTGAGGCATATCATCGTTTGCAATTTGTTAAAGCACAGTTAAATAAGTTGAGTGAAGAATTACTAATTCCAGTTGAGCATCTCTGCTCACCTGATTTAGTAAAAAAATGGTGCTGGGATAAACCAACTGATCAGTTAGAAACCATCAATAAATGGTTGATATCTCAAGGGGCCCGTGATTGGCAGGCGCAAAATCTTGCGCCAGTGTTACTTTCTTCATTAGACAACCCCAAGGTTGACTAATTCTGCGCCCTGAGTTAGGTTTGACCTAAGGTCATATTTAGCCAACCCAGGAGTTATGAAAATGAGACTTCGATCTATTTTCGCTGCGGGCTTAGCCGTTCTAACCATCTCCAGTTGCACAATCGCATCCAATAATTCAGCTACTGACCAAGATCAAACTGAAACTTCTACCCTTACTGTTTATTCAGGTAGGAATGAGAATTTTATTTCGCCTTTTTTTGATGAATTCACTGCTCAAACTGGAATAAAAGTTGAAGCTCGATTTGGGGATTCAGCAGAGTTAGCAGCTTTATTACTTGAAGAAGGAAAAAACTCCCCTGCCGATGTTTTCTTGTCACAAGATGCAGGAGCAATTGGCGCTGTTGCGGCCCAAGATTTATTTAAGACTTTGGATTCAAGTGCCATATCTGTTGTATCTGAACAATTTCGAGATCTAAATTCTAAATGGGTAGGGATAACCGGACGTTCCAGAATTGTTGCTTATAACAACAAGAAGTATTCAGCAGCTGATTTACCAAAAACTATTGATGAGCTTTTGGATCCTAAGTGGTCAGGAAAAATTGCAATAGCCCCAACAAATGCTTCTTTCCAAAGTTTTATCACAGCCATTGTGCAACTTCGCGGTGAAGAAAAAGCACTTGAATGGCTAAAAGGATTAAATGCCAATAAACCACAAAAGTTTGAAAAAAATGCTCAAATGGTCGAAGCAATTGACCAAGGTGTGGTTGATCTAGGTTTAACAAATCATTACTACGTGGCAGAGGTTTCTGAAAATCTTGGTAGAGAAATAAATGTTGGGATTAGTTTCTTTAACAATCAAGATGCAGGAAATCTACTAAACGTATCAGCTCTTGGAATTTTGCAAACGAGTGAAAAACAAGAAGCATCATTAAAACTCCTTGGTTATTTGCTGAGCAAACCTACTCAAGAAAAATTTGTAACTGAAACATATGAGTACTCACTTCTTGATGGAGTTGTAGCACCTGTTGGGCTACCACCGTTGGATCAGCTTGGGATTCCAAACGTGCGATTAGGTCAACTCTCAGATGTTGCAAAAACCCAAGAACTTCTCATCACAAGTGGGCTCTTATAAATAAAACAACAACGACAAGCCCAATAGCAATTAAGGGTTTAAATAAGCCTCCAAAGTTCTTGGGGGCTTTTGCCGTATTTAGTTTAATTCTGATACTTATTCCTTTAATTTATCTAGTAATTAGATCAAGTGAAAATGGATTCAGCGGAATTATCAATGTCTTATCAAGACCCAGAATTTATTCAATTATCTTTACCACTCTTTCTTTATCAATTCTTGTAGGAATATTTGCCTTAGTACTCGGTGTCTTTACCTCTTGGACAATATCGAGAACAAATGTTGTGTTCAGAAAATTTTGGTTACTGTTACTGCCAATTCCACTTGCAATGCCTTCTTATGTTTTGACCTACAGTTGGATCACTTTAATCCCAACTTTGCAAGGATTCTGGTTTGCAGTAATTGTTCTCAGCTGCGCAAGCTTTCCATTTGTAGCTATTCCTGTTTATGCAAATTTAAAGGTTATTGATTCTTCTCAAGAGGAAGTAGCAAGAACTTTAGGTTTCAATACTTGGGGAATTTTTCTCAAAGTCTTATGGCCACAAATTAGACCGGCTGCGCTGTCAGGAAGTTTACTGGCCGGACTTTACACTTTAAGTGAATTTGGAACTGTTGCAATTCTTAAAGTTGATACATTGACACGATTGATTTTTACAACCTATCGAGCCACTTATGACAGATCGAGTGCGGCAACTATTTCAATAATATTGCTGCTAGTCAGTCTTTTCGTTGTGAATATTTCTAGAAAATTTGCTGGTACAAGTTTTAGAAGTAAAATTGGTCCAGGAACTAGTAGACAATCAGTTATTTCAAATATTGGAAAATTAAGGTATTTGGCTTTCTCGCTATTTGTAGTGCTAAATGCTTTTATAATTGGTGTTCCTGGTTATGTACTCATAACGCGAAGCCTAAGTGTTCGACAAGAATTAGATTTTAGTCAGCTCTTGAATGCATCTCTTAATACAATTCAAGTGTCTTTTATCGGAGCAACCTTAGCCCTATTACTTGCCGTACCACTTGGAATTTTAGGAGCGCGTTTCAAGACAAAACTTGCCAACAAAATTGAGTCCACAATTCTCATCACGCATGCTGTGCCCTCAATTGTGATAGCACTTTCACTAGTTGCGTTGAGTGTTAAATGGCTTCCTTTTATCTACCAAACAATTTTCCTTCTCGCTATTGCTTACGCTCTTCTTTTCATGGCTAACTCAATAGGAATTGTTAAAGCTAATATTTCTAAAGTTTCCACCCAACTAGAAGATGTATCAAGATCTTTAGGGAAAAACTATCTAAGCACCTTGTTTAAAGTGACAATTCCAGTTGCGCTTCCTGGAATTCTTTCAGGATGGTTGCTAGTTTTCGTTACTGCAATGAAGGAACTTCCAGCCACTCTTATTTTGAAACCAACTAACTTTGAGACCCTTTCGACTGAACTCTGGACTGCTACATCAATCAGTCAATACGCTCAAGCTGCTCCTTATGCCTTGTTGCTTGTTGTTATTGCTTCAATCCCTTCCTACCTGCTTAATCGAAACAATGATTCTGTAAGAATGGAAGACAGATAACATGACATTTTTACAAATCGATAACCTAACAACAAAATTTGGTAACACAACTGTTCTAGATTCCCTAAACTTAAATGTTGAAGCTGGATCATTAGTTTCAGTCTTGGGACCTTCTGGATGTGGCAAGTCAACACTCCTTCGATCAATTGCAGGTTTTGTTCCACCAGTCTCAGGAACAATCAGAATTGCTGGAAAGTTAATGAGTGTTTCTAGTGTTCTAGTTCCACCAGAGAAAAGAAACATTGGTTATGTGCCTCAAGAAGGTGCACTATTTCCTCATTTAACTGTTGAAAAAAATATCTCATTTGGACTTAAAAATGATTCCGAAAACAAGGATCGAGTAAGTGAAATTTTAAAGATTGTTGGCCTAGTTGGATTTGAGAAACGAATGCCAAGTCAATTAAGTGGTGGGCAACAATTTCGAGTTGCTATAGCAAGAGCTCTTGCTCCTAAACCAGCTTTAGTTTTACTTGATGAGCCTTTTGCTGCCTTAGATGCAGAACTTAGAGATGATTTAAGAGTTGAAGTTAAACATATTCTGACTCAAACTAATGCCACAGCAATACTTGTTACACATGATCGTGAAGAAGCATTAGTTATGGCTGATTATGTTGCTGCCATGAAAAATGGAAGAATCATTCAATTTGGCACTCCTCATGAGGTTTATAACTCACCTGTTCAACCAGATGTTGCCTTAAGCACGGGTGATTCAATTGTGATTCCGGCTATCAAGGATGGGAAAGGAAAAGTCTTCACAATTTTTGATGAATCAACTCCTGAAAATGGTGTTCAAGGAGAAGTTGTTATTAGACCTGAAGAAATATCTATCACTGCTGATGTCAATAATTTTAATGCCACCATCATAGAAATTGAGTACTTCGGACATGACGCTCTAGTTTACTTAGAAATGAAGAAAGATCTTAAATCACGAATAAGTTCGCGCATTAGTGCCCCAATCGAATTTAAAGTGGGACAAAAAGTGCTAGCCAAACACGCAGCTCAACTGAGATGGTTTAGTAAAAACTAGCTCTTATTAGCGCTCTCAATACGCGCATTATCAAGTCTTGCTAAGGCTTCAATTATTTCTCTTGAAATATCCTGTGACGTTAAGCCAATTTCAGCCATAACTTGGGTACGTGTTGCGTGGTTCAAGAACTTTTCAGGTATTCCAAAATCTCTTTGTGGGGTGTAAATGTTTCTATCTCTTAAGAATTGAGAAATACTTGCTGCGACTCCACCTGATTTGGAGTTATCCTCCACAACAGCTATCAATCTATGTTTGGCTGCCAAAGTGGATAAGTAATTTGGTAGAGGCTTAATCCATCGAGGGTCTACAACTGTTACACCCATTCCTTGCGCGCTTAATCTTTCAGCTACATCCATAGCTAAATTAGCCATCGCTCCAATTGAAATAAGCAAAATATCTTCGTCACCTTTTTTAGCCAATATGTCAACGCCTTCAATTCGTTCGATCGCTGAAACTGGTTGGGCAATGGCACCTTTTGGAAATCTCAAAATTGTTGGTCTGTCTTTTACAACTACTGACTCTCTTAAGAGTTCTCTTAATGTTGAGGCATCTCTGGGAGCTGACAGCATTAGATTTGGCACTACTTGCAAAATTGATAGATCCCACATTCCGTTATGACTTGCACCGTCATCACCGGTTACTCCAGCTCTATCTAGAACAAAAGTTACACCGGCATTGTGAAGTGCCACATCTAGTAATAATTGATCAAAAGCTCTATTTAAAAATGTGGCATAAATTGCTACAACTGGGTGAAGTCCTCCAAAAGCCATCCCAGCAGCTGATGTTGTGGCATGTTGTTCAGCAATACCTACGTCAAATATTCGATCTGGAAATTGCTGCGCAAATTTATCTAAACCTGTCGGCCCAAGCATTGCTGCAGTTAAAGCCACTATGTCTTTTCGTTCTTTACCAATTGCTACAAGTTCATCACTAAAAACAGAAGTCCAAGTTGTGGTTGATGAACTTAAAGGCTTTCCTGTTGATGGATTTATTACACCCGTGGCATGAAATTTTTCAGCTTCATCCTCTAAAGCAGGTGCATAACCTTTTCCTTTTTCGGTAATAACATGGACCATTACTGGACCATTAAATCGTTTGGCAACTTGTAAAGCATTTTCAATTAAATCTTCATCATGACCATCTACTGGGCCAATGTATTTAAGTCCTAAATCTTCAAACAAACCTTGCGGAGCCAATACATCTTTAATACCTTTTTTCATACCATGTAGTGCATCAAATACTGGTCTACCTATTGGAGATTTAAGTAAAGTTTCTTTACCCCAATCCAATACTTTTTCATACATTTCATTAGTTCTTAAAGAAGCAAGATGAGTTGAAAGTCCACCAATTGTTGGTGAATAGGATCTGCCATTGTCGTTGACAATCATTACTAATGGTCGATGAGTTTGTGAAGCAATATTGTTTAATGCCTCCCAGCTCATTCCTCCTGTTAAAGAACCATCGCCCACAACAGCAATCACATGTCGATCTTTGAGTTCTCCGGTTTGTTCATAGGCTCTGGCTATTCCATCTGCCCAAGACAAAGCAGTTGAGGCATGAGAGTTTTCCACAATGTCATGATCTGATTCACTTCGTGCTGGGTAACCAGAAATTCCATCTTTTTTTCTTAATTCACTAAATTGATCTAATCTTCCAGTAAACATTTTGTGCACATAGGACTGATGTCCTGTGTCCCAAATAATTGAATCTTTCGGAGAATCAAAAACGCGATGAATTGCGATAGTTAATTCCACGACACCTAGATTTGGACCAAGGTGTCCCCCAGTCTTGGAAACACGATCAATTAAAAATTCTCTAACTTCTTTTGCCAGAGCAGGAATTTGGACAGCAGGAACTTTCTTCAAATCAGAGGGTGAACTTATGGAATGCAGTATTCCCATCACAACACCTCATTTCTAGGTCTTACTGAAAACTGCTCTTCATTCATCTTTCCAATTCTAGATTGATACCTCAAATTGGGCACAACTTGTAAATGCTACTTAAAGGGAAATAACTTCCCATTTCACACTTGCCTCAAGGGGATTTTGGGGGTTCACCAGGTGCCTTGGGTGGTTTATGGCATCTGGTGGACCTGTTTGAGGCTCAATACAAAAAAGGTCATCTAGCTCATCATAAACAACAAAAGTGTCGACATCGGATGTGAAATTGATTCGAAGAGCATGGGGCCATTCAATAAAACCTTTACCAGTAGGAACATGAAATGCGTCATCAAAGGGTGGAATTGATATTGGTTTAGTTTCATTTAAAGTAAATAAATTTTCATCTTTCACATATTGCGATGTTGCTTCAATTGCAAACTTAGCTCTTTGGCCCCGGTTAAGCTGTCTTTGAAACCAAGGATGCCAACCTAATTCAGCAGGAAATTCACCTTCGTCACAAGAAATTTTTGCAGAACTTTTCACATAATTTTTTGTGATCATCCACTTTTGTAGAATCTTCATTTTTATGGGCCATGCATCATTTGTTTCATGAAGTATCTCAACTGAAGTTTCAGATTGATTTAATACTTCTCCTGGAGTAAAAGCAACTGTGCCATGAATTGCAAAAGGGTCAAAATTAATCTCTTGAGGATATTCCTTAGATTTATAAATAATTCTATTGTCTTTTATTCTTCCTGCCCATGGCGCCATAAGATAACATCCACTAAGAAGTGGATGTTCTCCTTTTTTACCTAGTATTTGTAAATCTTCAATGAACCATTGTGTGGCTTTGCCACCTGAATTTGAATCAATAATTAATTTATGATCACCACTTGCAATTTCAATAAGCATTTCAAATCCTCAAGGTTTGAAAAATATACTCCCAGTTAAGAAGTTTTTGACTTTCTACTCGTGATCGCATCTGCGGTGGCAGCAAGTAGCAACACTCCACCTGTGATAGCAAGATTCAAACCTGAAGCAAGTCCAATTAGTCCTAAGCCGTTATCGATAACTGCAATAACAAAACCACCAATTACTGCATCACTTAAGCGACCTTTACCGCCAAACAAACTCACACCACCTACTACAGCAGCAGCAATTGCACTTAACACAATTGATCGACCGGCTGCAGCATCAACTGATGCTTGACGAGATGCCATCAGGATTCCTGCAATGCCAGCAAAAGTTGAAGAAATCATGAATACAGTAATTCGAACTCGGCTGACTTGAATTCCGGCTCGTCTTGCAGCTTCAGCATTACCACCTACTGCATATACGTGGCGACCAAATTTTGTTCTATTTAGAACAAATGTTCCCACAGCTAAAAGAATCAAAACAATTGGCACAACGTATGGCACACCTTTTAGTGAAGTAACTGCAGGATTAGCTCCGCGTTCTAAATTCAGGAATGTAACAAATCCTGCTCCAATCACAATTAATGCAATTGATCTAAATACCAAAATTCCAATTGGTTTATTCTGTTGTCCTGAGGCAGTTCTTTGAATTCTTGTGTAGATAGAAGTTCCCAGGTAAATAACAACAATTACTGCTAAAAGAATCCAACCAAAAATTATTGGCATAGGAGTGTTCATAATTGCCAAGATTGGTGGTGCTTCAATACCGATAAGTCCGCCTTTACCAACTACTACCAGTTGAAGTCCTTGGAAAGCCAAAAATGCTGCCAGCGTTACGACGAACGAGGGTATTCCGACTTTTGCTACCAGCAATCCAATCAAAAACCCAATTAACATTCCTAATGAAATTGCAATCACAGCAGCAATTGGCCAAGATACCCCGTATTGAGACATTGTTACTGCTAAGAAAGCTGCGGATAATCCAGCAGTTACACCAGCTGATAAATCAATTTCACCTAATAACAAAACAAAAGTTAAACCCATGGCAAGAGTTGTTACAGTTGCAGTTTGAGTTAAAAGGTTTGCAAAATTGATTGGTTTTAAAAATATTGGATTTGCTACGGCAAAAATTGTGGCCAGAATTACTAAACCAAGTAAAGCTGGCAGTGATCCTGTCTCGCCACCTTTAACACGATTTATGTAGTTTTTTCCTGCGTCTAGAAATGAACCTTCATTACCTGTTTGAATTGTGTTTTGATTACTCACTTAGGCACCCATTTCTTGAGTTTTTGCACCAGTTATGTATCCAACAATGTCTGCTTGATTTGTTTCAGATTTTTTAACAGCAGCAGTCATTTTGCCTAAATAAAGAACATAAATTCGATCTGCCACAGCAAAAACGTCTTGCAAGTTATGAGAAATAATAATTACCGCTTTACCTGCATCTGCCAAGCGACGAACTAGTTGCAAAACTTGTTCAGTTTGAGCAACACCTAATGCTGCTGTTGGTTCATCCAAAATAACAACTTTGTTGTTCCACAAAACAGCACGTGCAATTGCTACAGTTTGTCTTTGCCCACCTGATAGGCGAGCAACTTTTTGTCGAACAGACTTAACTGTTTTAACAGAAAGTGAAGTTAAAGTATTCGCAGCCTTAGACTCCATGTGACCCTCATCAAGCACACCGGCGCTGGCTTCTTCGCGACCTAGAAACATATTGTGCACAATATCTAGGTTGTCGCAAAGTGCTAAATCTTGATAAACAACATCTATTCCCATTTCAGATGATTGTCTTGGGCTAGTTAACTCAACTGGATTTCCTTCAAAAAGTATGGTGCCTTGGTCATATGGCTGGATTCCTGCTAAACCTTTAATAAGGGTTGATTTTCCTGCACCGTTATCTCCAACTAGGGCAGTTACTTCACCGGCTCGAACTGTGAAATTCACATCGCGAAGAACCTCTACGGGTCCAAAGCTTTTCTTGACGTTCTTTAATTCAATTACGGGAGTTTGATTAGACATGTGCATCTCTCCTTCTCTCAAGTGCTTACGGTGATAAATATTTGGTCTTGACACCCTATTAAAGGTATCAAGACCAAATATAACTATCTATAAATCAGATCTTAGGAAAGACCGATTTCTGTACACTTGGCTGCTGCGTCGCCGGAGCAAACATCTGCTGCGGTTAGACCACTGCGATCAAGTGCTGCTTTGAATCCTTCAAGTGATGCTGCATCTGCATACAACGCTTGTGGATCTGCTGCTTGGAAAGGTGTTCCATCTGGCAACTGTTTGTTAGTTGTTGGTGTTTCACCCTTCAAGATTGCGATTGCCAAATCAGAAGCTGTTGCAGCTACGACTAGGTAATCTTTGAAGACAGTCATACATTGCTTGCCTGCCAACACGTTTGCCATTCCTTCTTTAGAAGCATCTTGACCTGAAACTGGAACGGTCAATTTGTTCTTATCAAGGATTGCAATTGCAGATGCTGCGTTGGTGTCGTTTGCTGACACAACTGCGTCAACTTTTCCACCATTTGCAGTAAGTGCTTGTTCGAAGTTGGTACCAGCTTTGGCACCATCCCATGTTCCATCTGGACGCTTTGCGCCTAATGCTGCTTTGTCAACTTCAACACCAGCTGCTTTTAGAGCTGTGTCATAGCCTTCAGCAAACATTGCTGCGTTTCCATCTGTTGGGTCTCCATCAAGGAAAATCAATTCAGCTGTCTTTGGATCTTTTCCTGCATCTGTTAGACACTTGATGATTCCTTCACCTTGAAGTGTTCCAACTGTTACGTTGTCAAATGACACGTAGTAGTCAACGCCTTCAATTGGACGATCGTAAGCAATGGTTGGTACACCTTGTGCCTTAGCTTTGGCTGCAACTTGTGCGCCAGCGCCTTGGTAATCGGTGATAATCATTACGTTGCAACCTGATGCAAGCATTTGGTCACCAATGGTGAGCATTTTTGCAGTGTCGCCTTCAGCATTTTGAATGTCGGTTGTGAAACCGCCTGCTTCTAATGCTTCTTTAAGTGCTGGACGATCTCCATTTTCCCAACGTGGGGATGATGCAGAGTCTGGCAAAATTACACAAGCTAAACCACTTGCAGCACCTTCTGCTGCTGTGTCTTCGCTTGCAGCGGTATCGCTACCACTTGTACATGCTGATAATAAAAGAGCTGCTGCAGCGGTAACTGCGGCTACTCCGAAAGAGCGTTTCAACACTCAGTTCTCCTTTGTTTTTTGAAACATGATTCAAAACAAATAAAGTTTTTGACCTTATTTATTTCAAACCAAGTATGTGATCGATCGCTAACTGATCTAATCTCTCGTTAAAGAAATTTCGTTCAGCCAGTTTGTCGGCGTTAAACACCTCCTGTTTCAACTTGTTAGCTGAATCTGAGGAATAACCTCCGACAGTTGGTTGTGCTAGTGAATCGTGACCAGAAACTTTATGTGCTGCTTGCACATCTGGGTCAGCGTCATAGGCACGTGCTTTTTCAGCAAGAGCTAGATAATTTTTCATAGAATTCTTAGCAAATTCCCAAATTCCATCGCCATGTTCATTTCGGTAAGGGCGGGAATCAAAATGCTTTGGACCAGCGTAGCCAGTTTTTTCTAACATTCTGACCAAGAAGAAGTTATCTTTAATTCCTTCTGAACCAAAACGCAAATCTTGATCGTATCGACCAATTTTTTGATCATTTAAATCAATGTGGAACAACTTCTTTTGCCAGATAGCTTGTGCCACACCTTGATAAAATGACAAACCTGCCATCGTTTCGTGAGCTACTTCTGGATTAATTCCAACCATGCTTGGATCATCCAATGTTTCAATAAATGCCATCGCATGACCAATTGTGGGTAAGAATGTATCGCCTCTAGGTTCATTTGGTTTTGGTTCAAGAGCCATGCGCATCTTGTAACCTTTATCTTTTATATAACCAATGAAGAAGTTCAATGCTTCTCTATATCTTTCTAATGCATCTAGTGGATATTTAGAGCCAGCTGCTTCAACACCTTCGCGTCCACCCCAGAAAACTGCAGTAGGTGCACCAAATTCAGCTCCGACATCAAGTGCTTTCAAAACTTTTGCAATCGCATACTTTCTTATTTGAGGATCATTTGAAGTGAATGCTCCGTCTTTAAAAACTGGGTGAGAAAACAAGTTCGTGGTTGACATTGAAACCACAACACCTGAATCATCAAGTGCTTGTCTGAAATCTTTTTTAATCTTGTCTTGTTCAGCTAAAGTTGAACCGTAAGGAAGTAAGTCATCATCATGAAATGAAACTCCCCAAACATTTAATTCACCAAGTTTTCTAACAAAATCAGCAGGATAAATTGGTGGTCGAGTTGCTGCACCAAATGGATCTGTTCCTAGATGGCCAATAGTCCAAAGACCAAAAGCAAATTTGTCATCCCTTTTGGGAGTCAAAGAACTACTCATATTGGGCCTCTTTCTTATTTGCGAATACTTCGCGATAAATCACAACTGTTCCAACCTACCCTGCCCCACACACAGGCATCAATTAAAGGCAATCCTTATTCACGCTCAACTTTGTTGCTATTTGATAACTTTTTGTCCCAATTTTTTCAAAGCTCAGCCGTGAGTGTGCTGGAAGGCCTCTTTATAAGCATTTCGGACATTTTCTTGAAAATTAGCCGGTTTAACCACGGTTTCCTTAATCTCCCACTGAGGCGGCTTTTGATCTTGACTTAATGCCCAGGCAGCTTGTCGTGCTGCTCCATCTGCCACATATTCAGCAGCTGGTGGAATATGTATTGGAACTTCAAAAAGTGTGGCAGCAATTTCTTGCACAGCTTTTGAGGCAGCAGCCCCTCCAATTAATACCACTCTGTTTGGTTTTGTGCCTTTACCAAAATTGGTTATCACATCACTTGCTTCGGCAAGTGAACAAAGCATTCCTTCAATACATGCTCTGGCAAAATTTGCTGGTGTCAAATTACTTCTAGTTAAACCGTGCATTGAACCTTTAGCGCTTGGCAAATTTGGTGTTCTTTCACCATCTAAAAATGGTAGTAACACTAAGCCTTGGCTTCCAGGTTGTGCACTTAACGCAAGATTTGCAAAGTCATCTAAAGAAACATTTAAGGTGGCAGCTCCAGCATTTATAACTCTTGCTGCATTTAATGTGCAAGCTAGTGGTAAAAAGTTTCCCGTGGCATCTGCAAAACCTGCAATTACCCCACTTGCATCATTGGTTGGATTTGCAGAAACTGTGTAGGCAGTTCCAGAAGTTCCCAGTGAAATAACTATGTCACCTGTTTGAGCACCTAAACCAAGGGCTGCAGCCATGTTGTCACCACTTCCAGGTGCAACAGAAATTCCTGAAGTAGTTTCACCAATTATTTCATTTGGTTTTGCAACACGAGGAAGTTGTACTTCTTTACCTAAAGCAAGTTTTAATAAATCTTTTCTGTATTCATTTGTGTGAGGTGACCAATATCCAGTGCCAGATGCATCTCCCCTATCTGTGACAAATTCATCAGGGGTGCCCATCAATTGCCAAGTTAGCCAATCGTGGGGCAACATGACACCAGTTACTTTGGCAGCATTTACTGGTTCATTTTTTGCTAACCAACGAAGCTTTGTCACAGTAAAAGATGCAACAGGAACAGAACCAATTGCATCAGCCCATTTATCTGGACCACCAAATTCGTTAACTAAATCTTGGGCATCTTGGGCAGATCTGGTGTCATTCCATAAAAGTGCATCTCTAACTACTTGCTTGTTGTCATCAATGACAACCATTCCATGCTGTTGGGCACCAATTGAAATTGCTGCAACATCATCAAATAATCCACTTGTTGCATTGTTTAATTCACTCAACCAATTGCTTGGTGAAATTTCTGTACCGTCAGGATGAGTTCCACGAGCTTCTCGAACAAGTGCACCAGTATGGGCATCTCGAACCACAATTTTTACAGATTGAGTTGAAGAATCAACTCCAGCAACTAATTTAGGTGCCATAGTTAAACCTTAAGAAGCCGCAAGTTGTCGTAAGACGTAAGGCAAAATTCCGCCGTGTCTAAAATAATCTGCTTCACCTGGTGTATCAATTCTAACTTTGGCGCTAAAAGTTTTTTTACCATTCTTTCCTGAAGCAATAATTTCTACACTTTGTGGAATTTTCCCGTTATTTAATTCTTCAATACCTTTAATGTCAAAAGTTTCTGATCCGTCAAGACCTAATTTTTCAGCATTTTCGTTTTCATTAAATTGAAGTGGGAGAACTCCCATTCCAACTAAATTGCTGCGATGAATTCTTTCGTAAGATTCAGCAATTACTGCTTTTACTCCAAGCAATGCTGTTCCTTTAGCTGCCCAATCTCTGGAAGATCCTGATCCATATTCTGTGCCAGCAATTATTATTAAGGCAGTTTTATCATTCAAGTAATCAACACTGGCATCATAAATAGTGTCTTGTTGATTCTTCTTAAAATTAAAAGTAAATCCGCCTTCAACATCCTTGAGTAACTTATTTTTTAATCTGATGTTGGCAAAAGTTCCACGAATCATCACTTCATGATTACCACGTCTTGAACCATATGAATTAAAGTCTTTCTTATCTATTCCGTGTTCAATTAAGTATTTACCTGCTGGAGAATCAGCTTTAATACTTCCCGCTGGAGAAATGTGATCGGTTGTTACAGAATCACCTAACCATGCCAGAACTCTGGCATTTGAAATATCACTTAATTTATTTGGAAGCTTTGGCATATTTTCAAAATAAGGCGGTTTTCTAACATATGTACTGGTGTTGTCCCAAGTAAAAGTTTTACCAGTAGGAGTGGAAAGTTTCTGCCATCTCTCATCACCTTTAAAGACATCTGCATAACGTTTAGTGAACATCTCAGAATCAATAGAGTTCTTAATTGTTTCTTGGATTTCTTTAGTGCTTGGCCAAATATCTTTCAAAAATACATTTTTACCTTCTGAGTTTGTACCAATTGGCTCATTGTTCAAATCAATATTCATAGTTCCAGCAATTGCATAGGCCACTACCAAAGGTGGGGATGCAAGATAGTTCATTTTCACATCTGGATTGATTCGTCCCTCAAAGTTTCTATTTCCACTCAATACCGAAACTGCGGACAAATCTGCATGGTTAATTCCGGCACTAATTGGTTCTTGCAATGGTCCACTATTTCCAATACAAGTGGTGCAGCCATAGCCAACTAAATCAAAACCTAATTTACTCAAATAAGTACTTAATCCTGCTTTATTTAAATAATCGGTAACAACTTGTGAGCCTGGTGCAAGTGTGGTTTTAACCCAAGGTGCTCTGGTAAGTCCTAGCTCAATTGCCTTTTTTGCTAATAGTCCAGCGCCAATCATTACTTCAGGATTAGAAGTATTCGTGCAGGAAGTAATTGCGGCAATTACTACTGCCCCGTGTTTTAGAGTCATTTTTTCGCCATCTAATGAAACTTCAATTTCCTTATTTACTTCAGATGTATAAGTAGGAAGTGCTTTGGTGAAGTTTTCTTTTGCATTCTTGAGTGCAACTCGATCTTGTGGACGTTTTGGTCCAGCAATTGATGGTTCAATGCTGGATAAATCTAATTCTAAGTTTTCTGAAAATCTTGGTGTGTGATTTGGGTGTAGCCATAAGCCTTGGGCTTTAGCATAAGTTTCAACAAGAGCTAGTTGATCTTTACTTCTGCCGGTAAATTTCAAGTATTCAATTGTTTGATCATCAATAGGAAATATTGCCACAGTTGATCCATATTCTGGACTCATATTTCCAATTGTTGCTCTATTAGCTAGTGGAACAGCTGAGCAACCTGCGCCATAAAATTCCACAAATTTTCCAACTACTCCGTGTTTTCTTAAAACTTCTGTGATTGTTAAAACTAAATCTGTTGCAGTCACACCTTCTTTGAGCGCTCCAGTTAGTTTGAATCCCACAACTTTTGGAATTAACATGCTGACGGGTTGTCCTAACATTGCGGCTTCGGCTTCAATTCCGCCTACGCCCCAGCCAAGAACACCTAAACCATTAACCATTGTGGTGTGTGAGTCTGTACCAACAACTGTGTCGGGATAAATCATTCCGTTTCTTTCAAAAATAACTTTTGCTAAGTTTTCAATGTTTACTTGATGAACTATTCCTGTTCCTGGTGGCACAACTTTAAATTCTGAGAAGGCACTTTGTCCCCAACGAAGAAATTGGTACCTTTCTTTATTTCTGTCATATTCCAAATCCACATTTATTTTTAATGCCATGTTGGATCCAAAAGCATCAGCAATTACAGAGTGATCGATAACCAATTCAGCTGGAGCTAGTGGATTAACTTTTTGAGGATCTCCTCCTAAATCAATCATTGCTTCACGCATAGTTGCCAAATCAACAATGGCTGGAACACCTGTGAAATCTTGCATGATCACTCGAGCTGGAGTGTAAGGAATTTCAACACTTGGCTCTGCTTTTTCATCCCAGTTCGCTAAGGCGTTGATGTGATCTTTAGTGATATTTATGCCATCTTCAGTTCTTAACAAATTTTCTAAAAGAATTTTTAAACTAAAGGGAAGAGTTTTTGAACCTTCAACCTTGTCCAGGGCGAACATTTCACTAGAGCGATTATTAAAACTTAGAGTTTGTTTTGCTCCGAAAGTGTTTATGCTCATTTATCCCTCAGTTATTTCTCAATAAGCAAACCCTATCAGTGGGAAGAAAAATTGCTTATTCGTGCACCAAAACAGCCACTGATTCAATGTGATGCGTCTGTGGAAACAAATCAAATGCCACAACTGTTTCAAGCTTCCAGCCATTTTTTTTGGCGATCAAAACATCCCTTGCCAGGGCTGCTGGGTCACAAGCGATATAGATAATTTTTTGCAGTGTCTGTCTACAGATTTGTTGCATGACAGTTTGTCCCGCCCCAGATCTGGGTGGATCTAAAATCACCACATCAAACTTATTTTTAACTCCACGCACCCACTTATCAACTCGCTCACTTGAAACTTGAACATTTTTAAAGCTTTTTAAGTTTTCTTTTGCATTTTGCGCAGCACTTCTATCTGCTTCAACCACAATCGCATTGGCTAGAGGAAATTCTTGCAATAAGCCATGAGCTAACACGCCTACTCCTGCGTAAAGATCTGCAAATGATTCAACTTTTAACCCTTTGACTGATTCTTTAATTTGTCTACTTAATACTGAAGCTGCTCCAGGATGTACTTGCCAAAAACCATCTCCTGCTACTGCAAAGTCATGACCATCAACTTCTTGAGTTGAATTAGGTGCACTTGGTGCTCGTTTCTCTACGGGATAAACAATTGTTTCTTCTTTGGATTTAACAATCAGAATTTCATCATCAGGATTACCTACAGGTAGAGTTTTTAAAACATCATTAATCGAATTATCTGCAATTAGACACTTATCGACTACTTGGACTTCATGGGATCGAGTTTTCCTAAAGCCCCATTTGCCTTGATCATTTGCTACGACTCTTATTCGAGTTCGCCAATTACTCTGACTAGGTTCAACGGCATTTATTGAAGAAATTTGTCTTGCATTGGCAACCTGGCCAAATCTTTCTAATTGCTCCACGAGTACTTCAAGTTTTAGTTCCCGTTGATATTGCGAATCAGCATGCTGCCAATCACAGCCTCCGCAACCATCTGCTTTGAAAAATTCACATTTTGGTGTAATTCTTTTTTCTGATGCTTTTTTTACTCTTGTAGTTTGCGCAAACCAAGATCTTTTTCCTGGTGCTAAAGATATTAACTTGGCTTCCACAATTTCACCCGGCAGTGCGTGTCTTACAAAAATCACAACACCGTCATGTCTTGCCACACATAAACCACCATGAGCCACTTTTTCAATATTTAAAGTAAGAAGATCTCCTGCGTTCACGGCTTAAGGACGACGCAAATTTTGGGAAACAGGACGAGGGTTTTTCTCCTTAACTTTTTCACTAGAAACAAGTTGCCAAGGAACACTTACAACCATTACTCCTGGTGTAAAAAGTAATCGCGACTTTAATCTCAAGGCAGATTGGTTATGCAGCAACTGCTCCCACCAATGTCCAACTACGTATTGGGGAACAAAAATGGATATAACATCTCGTGGGCTTTCTCTTCGAATGCTTTTTACATAATCAAGAATTGGCCTAGTTACTTCTCTAAATGGAGAATCTAGAACTTTTAAAGGCACTGGTATCTCCATTTGTTGCCACACATTAATTAATTCATCGGTGTCTTTTTCACTAACGCGAACAGTGATTGCTTCAAGGGTACTTGGCCTAGTTGCACGTGCATAATAAATTGCTCTCATTGTTGGTTTATGTAGCTTTGAAACCAAAACAATTCCGTGAATTCGACTTGGCAAAGACAAGTTTGCACTACTTGTAAGGGTCAATTCGGTGTTCACTTTTCTGTAATAAACATAGATTGAACTCATGATTGCCATCAAAACTGGAACAGCGATTACTACCATCCAAGCTCCGTGAGTGAACTTAGTTACTAAAACTATTACCAAAACTGTACCCGTTAAGACAAAACCGATTGAGTTGATGATGCGAGATCTTTTCATCTTTGAAATTTCATCTTGATTTGACGAATTCTTAATATTTCGTGTCCAGTGTTTCAGCATTCCTAATTGACCCAATGTAAATGATGTGAATACACCAAGAATGTAAAGTTGAATTAGTCTTGTCACACTTGCATCGAAAGCAAACACCATAAGGATTGCAGCACCAGCCAAAAACAGAATTCCGTTACTAAAAGCTAATCGATCACCTCTGTTTTGTAACTGTCTTGGTAGTAATCCATCCTTTGAAAGGATTGAGGCAATCACCGGAAAACCGTTGTAGGCAGTATTTGCTGCCAAAACTAATATCAGCGCTGTAACAGTAGCGATAATTAATGTTCCTAATGTAAATGCACCAAAACTTGCTTGAGCAATTTGAACAATCACAGTTTTTTGTGCTTGTCCTTCAGGAAGGCCAATTAAATCTTCAGGGTGCTCAGCTACTTTTACCCCAGTTCTCATTGCTAAATATGTAATAGACAAAAACATTGCAGAAGAAATAGTGCCTAATAAAACTAAAGTTGTTGCAGCATTTTTACTCTTAGGTTTTTTAAATGCTGGAACACCATTTGATATCGCCTCAACACCTGTCAGAGCTGTACAACCAGAAGAAAAAGCTCTGGCAAACAAGAAGACCAATGCCAACCCTGTTAAAGATTGTTCAGCTGTAATGGTCCAATCTGCACTTTCGGCTTTTAATTCCACGCCTTGAAAAAGTTGAATAGCAGCCCAAATAACCATGATAAAAATTGAAAAAATAAATGCATAAGTTGGAATGGCAAACAAAGTGCCTGACTCTTTAACTCCTCGGAGATTTAAAACAGTTAGTAAGACAATCAGTCCTATTGCTAGCAATACCCCTTTATCTGCAAAATAAGGGAACACTGATGAAATATTGTCCTTTGCAGCAGAAATTGATACTGCAACTGTCATTACGTAATCGACCATCAATGCACTTGCAACTACTAAACCTGGTTTTCTTCCTAAGTTTGTTGTGACAACTTCGTAGTCTCCTCCACCACTTGGGTAGGCGTGAACATTTTGCCTATAAGACATCACGACTACGCCCATAACTGTTGCAACAGCTAATGCAACCCATATAGAAGTATGTAAATAAGCAATACCACTAATGCTTAAAACTAAGAGAATTTCTTGAGTGGCATATGCGTTTGAAGAGAGAGCATCTGACGCAAATACTGGTAACGCAACTCTTTTGGGTAAAAGAGTGTCACCTAATTTGTCGCTTCGAAGTGCGCGACCTACAAGTAATCGCTTAAAAGAAGTTGTCAGAAGTGCCACAATTACTCACATTACGCAACAAACGTGCTCGAAGCCAATAACCACTCCACTAGTTAAGTCAGATTTACGTGTAACGTGGTGATTAACAGCTAACCGCTCAAAGGAATATTCCCAAGTGCACGTAGTGATTATGGGTTGTGGACGAGTGGGCTCTGCCTTATCACTTCGTCTGATTGAACTTGGCCATTCAGTTGCAATCATTGATAAAGACGAATCAGCATTTGTTGCACTAGGTGATGATTTCGCTGGCCAAAAAGTTTTAGGTGTTGGATTTGATCGCGACACTTTAATTGAAGCTGGAATTGAAAAAGCACAAGCATTTGCTGCTGTTTCCTCTGGTGATAATTCAAATATCGTATCTGCAAGAGTCGCTCGAGAAAATTTTAATGTTCCACTAGTTGTTGCCAGAATTTATGATCCACGCAGAGCAAAAGTTTATGAACGTTTAGGAATTCCAACAGTTGCAAGTGTGGCTTGGACAACTGATCAAGTCTTAAGAAGATTGTTACCATTAGGCGCTCAAGAAGAATGGCGTGATCCAAGTGGAAACGTTGTCTTAGCTCAAGTTTATTTATCTCCAAAATGGATTGGAAAAAGAGTTGGAGAATTGTCAGAATCTGCCAAAGTAAGAGTTGCTCTTATAAGTAGATTTGGTGGAGCAATCTTGCCTAATCGCGATACTGTCTTACAAGAAGGCGATTTAATTCACGCCATTTATGAAGTTAAAGATAGAGACTTAGTTGAAAATGTTTTTGCTAGTGGACCAAAGGAATAATTAGATGCTGATTGTCATTGCAGGTGCCGGAAATGTGGGTCGAGCTATTGCAAGAGATTTGATTAAAAACGGACACGAAGTCACTGTTATTGATGAAGATCCAGCAGCAATTGCAAGTGCTAAAAAATCTGGTGCTAAAACAGTGCTAGCTGATGCTTGCGAACCAGATGCCCTTGATGAAGCAAATCTTTCTAAAGCACAAATAGTTGTAGCAGCAACAGGAGATGACAAAGTAAATTTAGTTGTTTCACTACTTGCAAAAACTGAATATGGTGTGCCAAGAGTTGTAGGAAGAGTAAATCATCCAAAGAATGAATGGTTGTTTGGAGAAGCTTGGGGCGTTGACTTTTCTGTTTCCACACCTCAGATGATGACTGCTTTAGTTGAAGAAGCTGTAACAGTTGGTGAACTTGTTAGATTATTTTCACTTCGCCAATCTGGTTCAGATTTATTAGAAGTAACTCTTCCAACAGATTCACCAGTGGTTGGAAAACGTGTTGGAGATGTTGAGTGGCCAATAGACACCGCCCTTGTTGCGATTTTGCGTGATAAAAAAGTTATTACACCTCATCCTGATGATCCCTTGGAAGCAGGAGATGAATTGCTTGTTGTGGCCACAAGTGCCCAGCAACCAATCTTAAGAGAATTGCTTTGCTGTAAATAGTTTTACTTTATTTTTGCTCTAGCAGTTTGCACAATTTGGTAAGTCAACCAAACAGAAAACAAATAAAGTGGCCAGCCCATAAATATTTTTACTGATCCAAGTAATGCCACACTGTCATTTAAGTAAAGCGGAATTTGAACAACCAAGCGTAAACCAAATACCCCAACCCACAGCCATGTCACAATTGTGTAAGCCCTGACCAACAATGGATGCTTTAACCAACCTGAAGTATCTCCCACTAAGGAACCAACTAAGTAACCAATCAAAGGTTTTCTGATTAATACAGAAACAAGAAGAGCAAATCCATATACCGCATTAGTGATAATTCCAGTCAAAAAGAAGTTACTGGCATCTTTTGTTCGCCAGGTAATCAAGACAGAGATTGATAATCCCACAAATCCACTAATTACTTGAGTTAATGGCTTTCTTTCAAACAAACGAATTAATAGCAGAATTCCACCAAGGATTAATGCCGCAATTAATGCATTATTGAGATCTTGTTGAAATACAAAGATCAAAATAAAGAGCATGGAAGGCAATGCTGAATCAACTAAACCTCGCCATCCCCCAATGGCCTTACTTAATAATTCTTTTTCACCCATATTTTCATTAGTACTCATTTAACGTTCCTCGCTACTTAGAATCTTATAAACCGGATTATGCAAACATGGCTTGCCTGAAAGAAAAGTTATTCGACCCTCAACTTCAATTCTAGTTCCAGGCTCAACACCTGTGACATGTTTTCGACCTTGCCAAATCACAGTCAAACTCCCAGAACCATCAAAAACTTCAACTTCATAAGTTGGAACTTGTGTATTGGGACGAACTGTCGCAGACTTAACAACACCTGTTACTTGAATGGGTTTTCCTCTATCAATTTCTTCAATGAGTGTTGAACCGCGGATTTCTGCTTGTTCAGACAACTCATAGGCTGCAAGCTCTTCATCAGATGCGTAAAAACTTCGCAACCATGACCTAAATTTAGAAACCTTCTTCATACTCCGGTTGATCCATATCCACCAGCAGATCTCTCAGAATCTGGAAGTTCATTGACGATCTTGAAATTAGCAGTTTCAACTTTTTGAATCAATAGTTGAGCAATTCGATCACCTTTTTTAACTTGAAAATTATTTGTTAAATCATGATTTATTAACACAACACCAATTTCGCCTCGGTAACCTGAATCAATTGTTCCAGGAGTGTTTACAACACTAATACCGTTTTTCAATCCCAAGCCAGAACGAGGATGAACCAATCCGACATAACCATCTGGAAGAGCAATTGCGATTCCAGTTCTTACTAAAGCTCTTTCGCCAGGTGCAAGGACAAGATCACTAATTGAATAAAGATCAGCTCCTGCATCCCCTTTTTTTGCATAGGTAGGAATAACCGCATCATTATCAAGTTTGGTAACCAAAACTTCTAACCCAAGAGGTGCTGACATATATCTGAGATTACTTCTCTGGCAGGGTTGTCTCATGAACCAGTTGCTGTTTCGTGAGAAATTAACGCCACCATTTTGGGCTTGGATTGCGGTTGCAGGCTTTTGCCTAATCTTGGCCGTATCAATTAGTGCAATCTTTGGAAACCTGGTTGCAACAATGGTTTTCTTTTTACTGCTTCTTCTATTTATGCTTATGAGTTGGAAACTCTCCCCTGTAATAAAAGTTGATGAACAATATCTTTATGCAAACAGAGCAAAACTGCCTTTAAAAATTATTACTAAGGCAACACCACTTAATGCTAGAGAAACCACCAAAATCCGAGGTGTTGAAGCAGACCCCAGATGCTTTAGTGCAACTAGTCCATTAATCAACACAGCCATACGAATTGATTTCAAAGATAAAGATGATCCTCATTCTTACTGGCTTATATCCACCAGAAAGGCTTTAGAACTCTCAAAGGTTCTCTCTACCAAGGCTTAATCTAGAATCAATGTATGGCTAGAAAATCAAAGAGAAGAAAAAAATCATCAGGTTTTATTGCCTCAATTGTTGTTTTAGTCATCACGTTTTTGGCACGAAAGATTTTGACCAAAAGTTACACAAAAATTATGGGACAAAATCCGCCTAAGTCTGGCGATATTGACCAACCACTAGGAAAAGTTTTAACCTGGACAGCTCTTAGCACTATTGCAATGGCAGCGGTGGAAGGTCTTGTTCAGAAGTACTTAGGAAAAAATAAGTTCTAAGCACACTCAATGCAGGTTGCTTTACCTTTAGTTTCCTTAGCAATTCTTGATCTATGCATAACCAGGAAACACTTTGAACAGGTAAATTCATCTGCTTGTTTAGGTAGCACTCTTACGGTTAAAGATTCGTCAGATAAATCTGCACCGGGTAATTCCACAGAATCTGAGACGTCATTTTCGTCAACCTCAACTTGAGGATTTGTTGCTTCAGCTCGTTGAGCCTTTAACTCCTCTAGCGAATCCTCGGCTAATTCTTCGTCCGTTTTTCGGGGGGCGTCGTAATCTGTTGCCACGTTTTTTTCTTCACCTCTACTGTTTAATTAACTTTTTCTGCTACCGCGTGGATAATGCCTTATAACTCTGCTGTTGCGCTACTTGTAAGTGTGGTGAGTCGTGCCACACTCATCACATTAAGTTATAACCCATCAGCAAAATCCTTGGCGCTTAGGGAGGACAATCTAATACATGCCTATCTACGAACTAGACGGCCGCATGCCTTCTATAGATTCCACAGCCTTTGTTCATCCCGATGCTGTACTTATTGGTGATGTGCGAATTGGCAAACGAGCCAGTATCTGGCCCAGTGCTGTGCTGCGAGGAGATTCCAGTTACATCTCTGTTGGGGATGAAACATCAATTCAAGATGGAACAATTATTCATTGCCAGACAACTAATCCCACAATTATTGGTAGCCGTTGCATAATCGGACATAACACGCACTTAGAAGGTTGTGTTGTGGAAGACAAATGTTTAATTGGTTCAGGATCAACTGTTCTGGAAGAAGCTTTAGTTAAATCCGGAGCACTTGTTGCCGCTCAATCACTTGTGCCACCTGGAAAAATAATTCCAAGTAATGCCTTAGCTATGGGTGTGCCGGTAAAGATTAGGGAAAATGCTGTAGCAGAAAATATTTTCGAAGAAGGGGTGCAACATTATCTGCACCTTTGTAATCTTTATAAACGAACTTTGAGAGAAATTAATTAAAATACTTCTTAGAAAGCCTCGTTACTAATTCATCAATTTCATCGAATAAATCAGCATTTGCAGCTAAAGCCCAATCTCCGCCCAATTTAACTCCAGCTAATCCACCAACTTTTCCACCAGCTTCACTAACTATTAGAGAACCTGCTGCAAAATCCCAAGGGTAAAGACCAAACTCGTAATAAGCATCAAGTCGACCTGCTGCTACATAACAAAGATCAAGCGAGGCTGCACCTGCTCTACGGACATCGCGAGCAATCACCACCATTTCTGCAAGTAATGCACCCTGTTTCTTTCTTCTTTCTGGGTCATAACCAAATCCAGTTGAAATCAAGGCTTTTTCAATAGAGGCGCCAGTATTAGTTTTAAGTTGCTTTTTAACTCCATCGTGTAAAACAAAAGCACCGCCACCTTTTACGGCATAAAAGGTTTCGTGAAGAAGTGGTGCAGCTACTACCCCGACTTGAATTTCTCCATCTACTTCAACACCTATTGAAATAGCCCAATATGGGTGGTTATAAAAATAGTTAACAGTTCCATCAATGGGATCAATAATCCACTTAACATTTGATGGGTTATCTGGTGGAAGAGCTGTTCCCTCTTCACCCAGGAAAGAATCATTAGGCCTTACTTGTTTAACGCGTTCCACAATGTGGCGTTCGGCTGCTTTATCCATTTCAGTAACCAAATCAACTGGTGTTGACTTAGACTCATAACTCATGTTTTCAGGTCGTTGATTGACCAGAATTTCACTTGTGGTTTTTGCTATATCCAAGGCAAGTGCTAACAAGGTTTGATTTAAAGACTCAGTCACACCACCTATCCTGCCTGTTGGTTAGGAGGAAGTAGCGTTTGAGGTGTGTTAGCAAAATATAGAGTTATCCTCACTTTGCCTGGAGCCAGTTCTTTTGTTTTGGCTGGATTAATTGCTCGTTTTCCTATTTCTATGTATGGATTAGGAGCAGTTTTACTTGTTCAATCTCGAACCGGATCTTATTTCAAAGCAGGTGTAGTTTCAGCAGCTTTTGCTATTGCTGCAGCTGTGGGTGGACCTATTACTTCAAGATTTGCTGATCGGCTTGGCCAAAATAGATTGATTCCACTGCTATTAAGTTTTCATGTTTCAACTTTGTTAGTCACAATTTTTTTGATAATTCAAAACGCAAATCTCTTTCTGATTGTTCTTGTAGCAATTATCTCGGGTTCAACAGTTCCTACCGTTGGCCCATTTATCCGTGCTAGATGGAAAAAAGCTGCAAAGAATTCAAGTCAACAAAACACAGCTTTTGCCATGGAGAGTGTGGTCGATGAAATTATTTTCATTTTCGGTCCACCTCTTGTAACAATTCTTTGTGTTGTTGTTTATGACGCCCTGGGGCTTTTACTAGCCGCAGTTTTAGTAGCCATTGGTGGAATTTGGCTTTCAAGTCAAAAAAACACCCAACCTGAAATACATGTGGTTGGGCAAGATCGCGGTAAAGCAGCGATTCGTTATCCCGGAATTATTTCTATATTCCTGGTTTATGTCTTACTTGGTGCAGTTTTTGGTGCAGCAGAAGTTATTGCTGTTGCTTTTAGTAGAGAAAAAGGTTCACCAGAATTAGCTGGAGCATTGATTGCGGCCTGGTCAATAGGTTCACTTGCCGCAGGTATCACAATGGGAGCAATTCATTTCAAAAATAAACTTTCCAACAGATTTCTAATCACAACTTTCTTTTTTGCCCTGTCACTAATACCTCTTCCATTCATCTCCACACTGCCAGCACTTTTTGTGACGTTATTGATCTCAGGTTTAGCAATCTCACCTGTGCTGATTTCTGGCTACACACTTATTGGACAACTTGTTCCCCAAAACCGATTAACCGAAGGCTTTGCTTGGGCTAATACTGGCGCAGGTTTAGGAATTGCTTTAGCTTCGGCAATTTCAGGTTGGGTCATTGATAACAGTGGTGCACAAGTTGCATTTTGGGTTGTCACTGCTGCTGGACTCTTAACTTTTGTGATCACCCTTGGAACCTACAAAGATTTGAAGCGAGCCGACTCGCGCTCAGCAATACCTGCGTAATCGCCAACTTTTCTCGTAGCGTAGTTCTACACAGGAATAGTGGTTAGTCACTCCTGTAACACAACTATTTGGAGGTGTCGCATGACCAAAAAGTTAACCTTTGGCGCACTTAGCGATGACGGCACAAAAATAGTTTTGAGAGACGATAAAGGAAATGAATTTGCATTAGATCTAGATGAAAAAACTAGAGATGCAGCACGCAATTGGCGTAAGCGCCCTAAAGCTTCAATTCATGACAGAGATCATGAATTAACTGTGGCAGAGATTCAAGCAAGAATTCGTTCTGGAATTTCATCCGAAGATTTAGCACAAGTAAGTAGTATCCCGCTGGAAAGAATTAAAAGATTTGAACCACCAGTTTTGCAAGAAAGATATTGGATTTCAAAAAGAGCACGCGAAACCGAAATAAGAAGAGCACATGGCAGTGCTGCATTTGATGAAATTGTCCAAACAAGAATTTTGCATGGCGGTGGCGATATTGAATCCACAAAATGGGATGCATGGAAAAGAGATGATGGTCGTTGGAATATTGCTTGTTCCTTTATTGGCAGAAAAGGTGAAACAGAGGCTCACTGGGCATATGATCCAGATGTTTCAACTATTGCACCCCTAGATGATGTTGCTCGTTGGCTATTAGATGTAACTCCCGATATGCCACAAAATCAAACCATTGAACATGTTGCACCTAAATTAGTTAGTGTGCCCACAATTGTTGAAGAAGTTGTTGAAGAATTACCAAAATGGGTAACCCCTGAAGGTGTAAAGCAGGATTCTTCAAACACGGTTCCAATTCCTAAACAAGAACCAGTTGCACCTGTTGTAAACACACCAACGCCTAAACCTGCTCCAGTAATTCCAACTCCAGAACCAACACCAGTAATAAGTGTTGTGGAAGAAGTTGTTGTGGTTGAAGAAATAATTGAAGAACCAATTGCGGTCAATGATTCGCCCAAACATTCAAAGGCAAAAAGAGCTTCTGTGCCAAGTTGGGATGAAATTCTATTTGGTTCCAAAGGTGGACAATAAGTAGTTCTTCGTGGGTCTTGCCTCGAAGAGACCTAAAGCCCTCTCAACCCACAAAGTCTTTTTAGATCTTCACTCAACTTTTTTCCTCTTTTTTGTTATTCGCTATCAAGGTTTCAATAATGTCGCCTGCCCACTGATCTTGTTGTTGATAACTTTTGATCTTGCTGTCATCTCTAACAGCAAGGGGGGAATTAATTAATCTCTGCTTCTGGACAATAAGAATCAGAATAAATACTAAAAATATAAGAAAAAAAGGTTTCCATGGAAAAATTACAAACCACACACCCTCATTTAGCTCTGCTAAAACGTCATTTCCTATAGTTCCTGAAGTTTTGACCTTAATTTGAAAAATCCCAATGCCTGGCAAAGCATCTGCAACTTTTTCGCTACCCACAAT
>CAEZTU010000002.1_pt1 | contig 51645 bp, 52 predicted proteins | sample 7264301 | NCBI WGS metagenome assembly CAEZTU01 (sample SAMEA6813812, study PRJEB35770) | freshwater metagenome | biome: Freshwater; feature: Freshwater reservoir; material: water | place: Czech Republic | collected 2017-08-18 | depth 0.5m m | reverse complement strand
CAATATTAAGTGTAATAGGAATCATGATGGGCGCACCCGGACCATGTCCTGCTTGTGAAAAATGCGATCTAGAACGTCGCGGAGGAAAAGACATGTGCCCTAAATGTTTCTACATCCAACCATGTTGCGATGGTGGGTTTTGCGAATAATTTAAAGTCATTTAACTTTTATCAGCGCCATAAATAAGAATTACACATGATTTTCAAACAAAATCTTTTTTGATTACTTAAGTTAAGAGTATTCAACTGATGTTCCAACCGCCATCAACGGAAAAGACTTGCCCAGTTACATATTTTGATAAGTCACTTGCTAAGAAAGCCAAAATCCCCCTAAAATCATCCACTTCCCCCATACGCCCTAGTGGAACTTTTTCGCAATAGCGTTGAATAAAGCCTTCTGGTTGGTCTCTTAATATTCCACCTGGCGCTATTGAATTAACTCGCACTTCGGGAGAAACGGTAGTAGATAGCCAACGAGTTAAACCGATAACACCACTTTTGGAAGCGGCATACGCAGCAGGATTACCCATGTTTGTATTGGTGTACAAGTTCCAGTCTGGTCCGTGTAAACCATAAATTGAAGAAATATTAATGATATTGGCACCCTCGCCCTTTCTTAACAGAGGTATTAATCCTTGAGATAATTCAAATACTGCAGTTAAATTCACTTCCAATGCTTTGCGCCAGGTATCAATAGATTGTTCTTCAAAAGAAACCGCCCAGCCTTTTAAATCCGCAGAACCTACCAAAGCAGCGTTATTTACAAGAATACTTAAGTCCGACAAAATAATTTTTAAGTTTGAAATCAATTCAATTCTTTGCTCTTGAATTGCAAGATCACATTCGTAGTGATCTACGCTAACGCCCCACCTATTAAATAATTCGTCACAATGCTTTCTAAAATCAGAACTAGGGAGGTCTACCAGTATCAAGTCGGCGCCAAGTTCGGCAAGCGTGTCTGCGAAAATCCTGCCCAGTGCTCCGTTCGCGCCAGTGATCAGGGCACGCCGGTTACCTAGATTACTTAATTCTTTTATCGAAGTCATGAGAAATTTCGTTGTTTATTTATAAGAAACTCTGCAATCTCAAAATCTAGCAATGAGTCAATATCAATTGACCGCTCTACTGGCACATGAACAGCTTTGACTCGACCTTCAAAAATTGAATTATGCTTCATCACGAATTCAGGACGTGCAACATAACAAAGAGTTGTTACATCATAAATTTGCGGAGCATCTTGACGGCGAGTTATTGTCGAATCAGTATAGTTCACTAAATTTACATTACCATCCACATTAGTTTTTACCATATTAAAATAGGGATTTCTATGAGCATCCGTGACAGTGATGACGACATCTGCTTCCTTTTTGTAAAATTCATCCAAACAGTTTTCAATATCCTCGCGACTTCTTAAGGGAGAAGTTGGAGGTAAAGAAACCATGACTTCAGGTAAAGATCCAGAAGTAGCCTGTAAGAATTCTAAGCCGTGTTTCCAAGCAAGTATTTCAGGAGTATCGTCTAAAGCCAATTCAATAGGCCGCAAGAAGGGAATTTCTGCGCCAAAATTTGAGGCTATCTGCGCTATTTCATCGGAGTCAGTCGAGACAATTACACGCTCAATTCTTTTTACAGAAAGTGCTTGCTCTATGGAATAGGCAATCAAAGGCTTTCCCGCAAGAAGCTTTGTATTTTTCTTGGGTAAACCTTTTGAACCCGAACGAGCAAAAATGAAAGCTACTGTTTTCATGGCTTTAAATCAATAACTGGATAGGCTTTAATTACTTTGACCCGAGACCCTTCAGTTGCTGATTCTCGAGCAGCTTCTACAATTTCCAAAACCCTCAAGCCATCCAACCCAGTCACAAGTGGATCTTTTACGTTGGTAACAGAATCAATAAAATTTTCCCATTCTCGCATTAGTGTTTCCTCAATATCCGAACCATTTTTTACAACCTCTTTCCAGCTATTTGTTTTTGGGTCATAAATTTTCACGGAACCATCTGTTCCGTCCCACTTTATTGTCCCAGTTTCACAAATAGCAGTACAAGATCTTGTTCGATCATGACGAATAAAATCTAAATTTAGATTTGCAACAATTTGATGCCCAGCCGAATTGGCTTCGAACCCCAGTGTTAGATGTGCCGAATCCTCCACATCAATTTCAAGGTCACTTTGCTTTGTTAATGTCGCATTAACCCAATCGAGTTCACCAAAGATCCATCGAAGGTAGTCAATTTCGTGGCTAAGTTCCAACAACACCCCACCACCTAGGTGATAGTTAGCTGAAACAGTCGTTCGATAATCCTTATTAGCACGCCAATCAGGTAAATATTGTCCTACCTCGCAGCGAACAGATAAAACTTTTCCTAAAATTCTTTTCTCAATTAGCTCTTTAAAATGCATTAAAGAAGAAGAAAACCTAAGATTATAACCCGTCATCAATGTCAACTTGTTTTCTCTGGCTAGTTCAATCAATTCAACTACTCGTTCCGTCGATGAGGAAAGAGGCTTTTCAATAAGTAAATGAATTCCCGCTCTCGCCAACTTAAGTGCCATTTCAATATGAAACGGTGCGGGACTTGCAATTACTGCTACTTGAGGTGCAAAATATTGTAATTCATCTTTCTCTAAATATCCATCAGATAATTTTATCAATTCGCTGGTTTGATTTTTTGCTAAAATCTTGATCTGTGCCTTAGGGAATAGTTTTCTTGCCATCGCCAAGTGTCGTAAACCCATGGCCCCTTGCCCAACAATCAGAATACGGCCAATCAAGTTTGTTACCACCTCATTTCACCTCGGTTTAGATTTACAAATTACTTCGAGTCCCTCTTGGGTTAACTATGCCACTTAAGGAAGCAAATTTGGGTTTATTTACTAGACTATTTTAAGAAAATTGAATAAGTTGGGACCTATCAGAAGATTTGTAAAGTTAAGTGTACACATTTGGATGATATAATAGTGTTGTTTGCCTTGCTTGAGAATTTTCCTTGGATTGATTTATCATAGTAAATCAATCATTTTGTCTAGTAGTCAAATTTTAATTTTGGTCATAAAACTTTTTACAAAATTTACTCACATGCAGATTGTTCTAAAATTGCTCTAATTAAATTTATCTCTAAGTACAGAAGAAATTACTTATTAAATCCCCTTTTCAAATCTTCAGGTCTTCCAACATCAAGCCAAGGTTCATGTATGGGATACGCAATTAAACTATTTGATTCTTCCTTTAATCGTTTTAGAAGTGTAGGCATATCGCAGGTCTCTGATTTTTTTAAAAAACTTAAGGAAGAAGGTTCAAGCACGTAAACACCGGCGTTGACATAACTCCTAGTTATGGGTTTTTCTTCAAAATCTGTAATCTCTAAACCTTGGGTTTGAACCACCCCAAACGGATTTTGCCACTCATATCCTTTTACGGCCATTGTTGCACTCGCATTATTTTGTTGATGAAAATTGAGTATTTCAGCATAATTAATATCAGTGACCACATCACCGTTTGTAACAATAAAAGTAGAACTAGGTTTTGGATTTAATAGGCTCAAGGCCCCTGCTGTTCCCAGAGGAGTGGATTCATTCAAGTATCGTATTTTGACTCCAAATTTTTGGCCATCACCAAAATAATCTTGAATCATATGACCTAAGTAATGAATTGCTATTACAAAATTTTTAAAACCATGACTTTTTGCTCGGTCAATTATGTGCTCTAAAATTGGTTTACCGGCTAGTAGAAGCAAAGGCTTAGGCGAATTTATGGTTTGTGGGTGTAAACGGGTACCCTTGCCCCCCGCCATAATTACAAACAAGTTTTCGTGAGCAGTAGGTGCGTTTAATTCGTCCCAAAGATGTAAACCAATAACTTCATTTTTTTCGTTAACTACAGGGACTTGTTGAATCTTATTAGAAGTCATAATTTGTAAAACTTTTTCTCTACTTAACTCTGGCGATACAACAATGGGATTTTTCTTAATTATGCTCTCAATTGGACTATCCAAACTCAAACCTTTGAGTAATCCTCTCCTGATGTCACCATCTGAAATCGTGCCAATGAGCATGTTTGATTCATCTGTAATCAACGCTATTCGTAAAGCAACTTTATCAAGCAGATTAACAACTTCTTTTATTGTTACACTTGGCGGTAAGAGGGTTTTTTGCCAAAATATTTCCATTTGGCTCATTTTCTATCAGTCATTGTCATATTCAAATTCTAGGTCATAAAAAATTTTAGTTACTATTTGTTCCAATGAGATTTCACGAATAATTTTAACAATTTTAGCGCTAGCCCCACCAATACCGTATGGATTAATTGTGGTTTTCAAACTTTCGTTGAAAGCCCCTGAGTAGACTCTATCCAGTGAATCTAAAATACTTTTTTTATCAGGTTCGCAATTTATTACACTCTTTGCTTGCAATCTACCTTTTTGCCTATCCCCAATATTGATGGTCGCTTTCTTGAAAGTTGGTACTTCTAACAGTCCGCTGGATGAGTTCCCTACTACTGCGTCCACGACTTTTATGCAAGAGAAATACTTTAATTGGCCCAATGAAGTAAATGCGTGAGCGTTTGGGTTTTCGGCAATGAAATTTTTTATCATGTTTGAAATTTCTTGACCTCCCGTGTCAGCATTAGGCATAGTGAATATAAGGGTTGTATTTTTCTGATCCTCAAGGGCGTTTAATAATTCTCGCATCTGTTCAGCTGGAGACGCTTTTGCTAGTGTTTCTGGGTGAAAAGTAATTAATAAACTTTTCTCATTAAAAGATAAGTTCAGCTCTTTCTCTAATTCACTCTTTGAAAGCAATCTAAGATTATTTATGCTATCAATTCCAACACCTCCAACAACAAAAACAGAACTTGGATTTTCACCTAGTTGGATTACCCTTTTTCTATATTCTTTCGTAGCCACAAAGTGTAAATGAGACAACTTGGTAATCGCATGCCTAAATGAATCATCATAGGCACCAATGGTTTTTTCACCACCATGTAGATGAGCTACGGGAATTTTTGCTACCATCGCTGCCGAAACAGATGCGAATATTTCGAACCGATCACCTAAAACTAAGACTAAATCAGGTTTTAATGTATCAAGTGCTCTTGCAACTTCAATTAATGCTCGACTCATAGATTCTGCAATACCTAGTTGCGAATCATCTCCAGAAAGAATTTCAACTTTTGAATTTATTGTAAAACCATCTTGCTCAATCTCCTTAAGGGTTAATCCAAAACTATTGGATAAGTGCATCCCTGTTGCAATAACCTGTAACGTCAAATTGGGATTATCTTTAATATCTTGCATAATCCAACGTAGAAGGCCATAGTCTGCTCGACTGCTTGTAACAACACAAATCTTACGATTCATCAGTAATCAAATCATCAACTAAATAATTACGTTTTGACTTTTTACCAACAATTTTATTCCAATTCATCGGAGAAATTCCATTTCCAGGCCTCTTTGCTGCAACATTATCAAGACTGAAAACATCACCGCTCTTAATCTCCTTTATCGCTACTAAGGATTTACGGACAATCGCTCGATTACTTTTCTCACTTGGCATCATTTGCTTAACTCCGTCACCAAGTGCTAATTCAATATTTCTAATTGCTTTCACCATTTCTTTTAGCTCTTTTGGCTCAAGGCTCGATTTATGGTCTGGTCCATAGAGATTTCGATCTAAAGTAAAGTGTTTTTCAATAATGCTGGCACCAAGGGCAACGGCTGCAATTGAAATTTCAATTCCTAAAGTGTGATCAGAGTATCCAACTGCAACGTCAAACTCTTTATGAATTGTTTGCATCGCTTTGAGATTAACATCAATCATTGGTGCAGGATACGAAGTCGTACAGTGCAAAATAGTTATGAAATTTTTTGGTAAACCAGTTTTTTCAAAAATATCTAACGCTGATTTTATTTCATTAAGGTCAGACATCCCAGTTGACAAAATTACAGGTTTACGCAACTCTCCAATATGTTTTAGGTAGGAATAATTAGTTATTTCGCCAGAGGGAATCTTAAATAATCTTTGACCAAGGTTTTGTAATAAGTCAACACTTTGAATATCAAAACCCGTAGATAGAAACTCAATGTTCCGACTTTTACAGTAAGATATTAATTCCACATGCATTTCTACATTAAGCTCTAATTTTTTGAGCATAGAATATTGTGTTTCATCGCTTGCAGTAGTTTCCCTTTGGTAAGCGGCTTTACTAGCATTTTTAGTAACTTGACGCTCAGCACTAAATGTTTGAAACTTAACTATGTCCGCCTTGGCATCAACTGCAACATCGACTAGGGATTTAGCAATTTTGATATCACCGTTATGGTTAACACCAGCTTCAGCAATTACGATAACACTCATAATTGTGTGTTTTCTGTAGGTTTCGTTAGATTGTCAAGATTCTTTGTTACTAATTGTCCCATGCCAACCTGACAATCTGTACCTATTGAAATTCCTTGTTTCAAAATGGCGCCACTTCCAATGAAACTTCTTGCCCCGATGTGTGTGTCTCCATTTAATATGGCACCTGTTGAGACGTGACAGTGATCAGAGACCTCTGTTCCATGTTCGATTAAAACACAAGAGTTAATAATGCAATTAATCCCAATTTTCACACCTGCATTGATTATCGCCCCATGTAAAACAATAGTTCCTTTATTGATCTGCGCACTAGGCGAAATGTAGGAGAAAGGTGAAGTAATTGTTGGCAACTCAAATCCTACTTTTATTGCTTCCGTGAATAACTTAATTCGGAGGTCAGCATTTCTTATTTGTCCCACTGTTATCAAAGCAAATTTGTAATCTTTCACAATTTGAGGTAAGTCAGAATCAGATCCAATGACTTTATAACCATTAATTACTGTACCAATTTCTTCTTTCAAACCAACCAACCCAGCAATCTTAAAATTTTTTGCTTGTTCAATGACATCTATGCAGGAAAGGGCATGACCGCCTGCACCAATCAAAACAATGTCTTGCTTTGTCATATATTCCCTAAATTTGAACTACTAGGAATGTTAATTATTCTACTTGAAAGTGATTTTGCTACGACTAAATCCATACTTGGACAATCTAGGAAAGGTTTTAATTCATTGAGTAATGTCCAAGAGGGTCTCGTCATTATTTGCGATTCGTTGGTTGACTCTAGAATTTTTTGAAGATTTTCTGATTCATTTTCTTCTAGTATTAAAGTTTGTAACCAGTAATTACTTTTACAATTTTCAGGTTCTTGGAAAAGTTTTATTCCTGATACTTGGTCAAAAACATCGCTATAAAGATGAAATAAATTTCGTTTAGAAATTAACTTGCTATCAAGTAGTTCTAGTTGAGCGCAACCTAAGGCTGCATTTATGTTTGGCATTCGGTAGTTAAAACCAATGTCATCATGCCTAAATTGCCATTTGTGAGAAATCTTTGCTGTCGTGGTCAAGTGTTTAGCTTTCTTGGCAAGATTTTCATTATTTGTAAGAATCGCACCCCCACCACCTGTAGTTATAGTCTTATTGCCATTAAAACTTAAAGTTCCAAATAACCCAAAAGTACCTACGTGTTGACCTTTGTAGTAACTTCCTATTGCTTCTGCCGCATCTTCAACAATGTTTAAGTTGAATTCTTGACAAACACTAATCAAACCTTCAAGATCACTAGGATGCCCAAATGTATGCATCGGCACTAAAGCGCGGACTATTCTCCCTGTTTTCTTGTTTACGCACTGACCAGATTTTTGCTCAGTTATATCTGCTAAGTATTGTCTAAGTTTATTTGCATCGATTCCCAAAGTTTTTTCTTCAATTTCAACAAAATGTGGGACGGCATTGCAATATGCTACGGCATTTGCAGTTGCAACAAATGTTAATGCTGGGATTAATACTTCATCATCTTGACTAACCTGAGACAACTTTAATGCAATATGTAAAGCAGCAGTCCCATTAACAACCGCTACTGCATATTTAGCTCCAGTATATGTTGCAAGATCTTTTTCAAATTTATCAACGTACTTACCAACATATGAAACATAGCTTGAATCTAAACAATCTTTTAAATAAACCCACTCATTTCCTTCAAATGTAGGTTCATGAAGTTGCTGAGGACTGGTGCCTAGAACCCGCCTTAAAGAATCAAGAGTTTGTAACACCAATTCATTGCTCATAATCTTTAAACTTCCACCAACTTCTTTTATATGTTGTATAGATTCGTTTTGTATTGAGATAGATTGGAAGGAATAGAAAACCACGCAATAGTTTCTTGTATTCCTTTTGCAAATCCATCAATTTGTCCATAACTTGGGGACCAAGAAAGAAGATCCTTGGCCTTTGAGTTATCTGCCCATAATCTTTCAACTTCGGACTTTTCTGGGCGAATCCTATTTTTGCTAGAGCGTATTTCTAACTTGAGCCCCATTTGATCAGATATGAGTTGTGCAACTTTTCCAATAGAAATTTCGAACCCACTTCCAACATTGATGACTTCACCTAATCCAGAATTAGACTCTATTGCAGATAAAAAAGCATTTACCGTGTCGGAAATAAAACTAAAGTCTCTAGTTGGTTCAAGTGAACCTAGTTCAATTTTTTCTTTACCTTCAAGTAATTGTGTAATTATTGTCGGAATGATTGCACGGGCAGATTGGCGAGGCCCATAGGTATTAAATGGCCTTAAAGTCATGACCGGGAGCTCAAATGAAGTGAAGAACGAATTGACTAATTGATCTGCCCCAATTTTACTAGCGGAGTAAGGTGACTGGCCCTGAAGAGGATGGTTTTCATCAATTGGAACATATTTTGCAGTTCCATAAACTTCACTCGTTGAGGTGTGGATTAACTTCTTTATTCCAAGTTCACGAGCGGCCTGGAGAATATTTAGAGTTCCCTTAATGTTGGTGTCTACGTATGAATCTGGGGAATGGTATGAGAAAGGGATTGCAATTAAAGCAGCTAAATGTAAAACGTAATCGCAACCGAACATCGCTTCTTTTACACCATGAGGGTCTCTTATATCTCCAGAAAAAATATCTATTTTTTGTTTTATTTCAGTTGTGGTGTCATCAAGCCATCCCCAGGAATTAAACGAATTGTAATGAACAAAAGCCTTGACTTGGTAACCCTTTTTTACTAGGGCCTCTGTTAAGTGCGATCCAATGAACCCATCTGCACCAGTAACCAAAACACGATTATTGGAAGTCATGTTCAGCCCTCCCAGCAATACTTAATAACTATCCTATTTTGTCCAAGGGTAACTTACACTGGGCATTCAGGGCTGTAATCACCTTTAAAAATAGCCAAATTTCAAGATCTTGGTTAGATTTTGGAATTAGTTTGCGAATAATGATATCTCGCTAAAGAAATTAATTTATCGATAATGAAGTAAACCAAAAATAAGAACATTCCAAGAACTAGTACAAGACCAGTTCCTATTAAGGCACCTACATAACCGAGTTCTGCGACATTAATAAATCCATAAGGGTACTTATTAATCACCGCACCGCGTGCAAATGTGTAGACAATGTAGCTAATTGGGATTAGCAAGGAACTTAAAACAATTTTCCAATTAATCCAACCTCTTGGACCAAAAATTAACCAAACAAGAATTGTAACTGGTGGAGTTATGTAATGAAGAATTAAATTTGTGTAGATGTTCCAGCTTTGAGGATTGGCATCCTTAGCCAAAATTAAGATATAAACTAGCATTGTTACCGTAATCATCATTAAACTTGAAAGTCGAAATACTTTAAACCAAAAAGAATCTCTGTTTTGATTTTTATAAAGCATATACATCGTTATTCCAACTAAAATAGTGCTCCAAATTGTGAAATAACTTAAATTATCGACTACTCGAGGAATTGAACCTGCTAAACCATCAGCATGGCCACCAAAATATGTTGGTCCAAATTGAGGAACGATCACAACTCCGGTGGCATCCACTGCCAATGAGCCGATAACACCAATCCATGCCAAAATAGCATTAATACCAAATGCCTGACGGGAGTACTTCAACATGAGGAAAATACTAGTCCTTGTTTCAATGATTTCACTCGTTTTTCTATCAGCATGCGCATCAGAAACGTCAGATGAATCAACTTCTACACCCTCTGTCACAGAAAGTCCCACAGCAGCAGAAACCAATAATCCTGTTTCTTTAATGGCATTGAGTCAAAAAGAATTTATTGGAAGAGATTTAAAGCTTGAAAAAGTTCTAGGAGAAAATAGCAAGTTCACTCGTTATTTTGTTAAATACAAATCAGGTGAATTAACGATTTCTGGAATCATGAATGTTCCCAAAGGTGAAGGACCGTTTCCAACTTTAGTTTTAGCTCATGGATATATCGATCCTGCAATTTACACGACTGGGCGTGGACTTGCTCGTGAACAAAAATATTTAGCTGAAAGAGGTTATGTAGTCCTGCACACAGACTATAGAAATCACGCAGAGTCTGATGATGATCCTGAAAATGACATTAACTTTAGATTGGGTTATACAGAAGATGTAGTAAATGCAGCACTTGCTTTAAAGAATTCAGAATTTACATTTGTTGATAAAGAAAGAATTGGTTTGCTAGGAAGATCAATGGGTGGTGGAGTTGCTTTTAATTCAATGGTTGTTAAACCTGGAGTATTTGATGCATACGTTGCTTTTGCCCCAGTCAGTGCAAATGTTGTAGATAATTACAACCGATGGACACGAATGAATTTTGATATTGCAGAAGAGATTGATAAAAGATTTGGCTTGCCAGATGAAAATCCAGAATTCTGGAGAGGCGTTTCAGCAATTAATTACTTTGATAAAGCAACTGAACCTTTATTGATTTTGCATGGCACAGCAGATGACACCTGTGACATCGCATGGTCAGAGGCCGCAACAAAGGCTCTTCAAGACGCGGGCAAACAAGTTGAGTTTATTCAATATGAGGGTGAAGGACATGCATTTAGTCCACGATGGGAAGACTCAATGAAAGAAACAATTAGATTTTTTGAAACACACTTAAAAAGCTAATTTTTATTTCTTCCTAGAGCTATTGCTACAACATAAAGTGTTGAAAATAAAAATCCAATAATTGCATAAATTATGCGCCCAATATTTACTTGTCCAGGTGCAAGTAATGTGACTATTCCAAGACTTAAAGAAACTATTGACATCAAATAAGCAAAGCTTTTTACGACAGAATTAGATGCCACTGATCTAACTACAATCATTAAATAACCAAGCGGAATCAACACAATTCCTGTCATTCTTAAACTCCAATAAGCATCAACACCAGTTATGCCGATAAATTCACCAAAAAGATCCGGTCGTGCAATTAGGGCAATTGCTGAAGCAATAAATATTGATCCACCAGCAAGCATTACTTGTCTGATTCTTATTTCTGAAGAATTATTCATAATTATATTTTAGTGCAATAAGTCTTACTTGCGTGCCGTTTCCGCAAAAATAACCCCGATTAATACAAGTAATCCTCCCAATATTTGCATTCCAATGAAGGTTTCACCTAGTAGAAACAGAGCAACAACTGATGCTCCAACGGGTTCTAGTAACCCAAAAATTGCTGCTTTTTTAGAATCAAGATATTTAAATGCAAAGAAATATAAACCAAAAGGCACAACTGTTCCAAAAATAATTATGTAAGTGACTAATAGTCCTAACGAAACGCTTCCAAGGTTGTGCGGTAAAGCCACTTGATCATTTAATTTAGGCCATGGAAGAGTCCACCAAGGTTGCACAATCATCCAGAAAATTGCGCCAACACCCATAGAAAGTGTTGTTAATGAAATTGGATCTCTTTTTGAAGCAAGTGGTTCACCACCAATGAAATAAATTGCTAATGCAATTGCTGCACCAAATGCGCAAAGTACACCAAAAGGATCAAGCTTTGAACCGGTCCAAATTTGAGTAATTAGTGATAATCCAATCAGTGCTAATAAAAGTGAAAGCCAAACACGAGCGCTCACTTCTTTTTTCATCACAAATCGAACATATAGAGCAACAAGAATTGGTGCGGTGTATTCAATAATTAAAGCAACTCCAACTTCGATTCTTCGTATCGCAACAAAATATAAAAATTGAGTCATAGCCACACCAAAAAATCCGTAACCAATAAGGGGCAGTATTTCTTTTTTGGTGACTTTGAGTTTTTTTCTAGCAAATAAAAGTGATGCGATTAAGAGAAAAAAGAATGCGCCTTCGATTCGAAAAGCCGAGAGCTCTGCTGATTCCAAACCATTTATCAAGGCTAATTTTGCTACTGGTCCGTTTACAGCGAAGAAAAACAGGCCCAGACTCATGAAGCTATAGCCAATTAGTGCCTTTGACCTGAGCGTTTTGGGTGCGTTCAAAGACATGCGCTTAATCCTAGTTGGGACCGATTCAAAGCCCACCAGTCACATAAGTTTCAAGGAGATTTGTCGTTCACCAATTGTTAACCTAGAGTTCTTCCTCAATAAATCTTCCTGTCGGCAAAGACGCCCATTGATTTAGCAAACTTCTCTTGTGGCCACAACTACTAAAGTCATCGATTCAGACGGGTCTGATCACCTAAAGGAATCACCTACTCCCCGATATTTCGGTCGTGAAAAAAGTAGAACTAGATCTGATAAAGCTTTTTCAGGTTCAGTAGTTGTAGCAGCACTGTCATCACTATTTATTTTGGTGGCAATACTTTTCTATTTAGCAACTTCATCTTGGCCAGCGTTACGAAAAGAAGGATTTTCTTTCATAACGGGTTCAACTTGGATTGGTGGACTTGATGATCCAAGTCAACAGGTTTTCCAAATATGGCCAATGCTCTACGGATCTTTCTTAAATGCATTACTAGCAATAATTTTTGCAGTGCCAATCTCTGTTTTGCTAGCAATATTTATTGTTTTTATTGCTCCCAAGAAAATTGCCCGAGCATTGACTATTGTTGTTGACGTTTTGGCAGCAATTCCTAGTGGAATTATTGGTATTTGGGGATTCTTAGTATTTACACCAGTTGCCGAAGGTTGGGCAAGATTAATTCATCAATACTTAGGTTCAATTCCTATATTTGTTAACAACCAAGATCAATTTACCCGTTCACCATTTATTACAGCCTGGGTTTTAGGAATCATGATTGTTCCAATTATCACAGTTGTTGCGCGAGAAGTTTTAGCGCAAACTCCACAAGATTTATTAGATGCAGCTCGTGGTCTAGGTGGATCACTTTGGGGAACAGTTCGCATGGTTGCACTTCCTCATGCCAGAGGTGGAATTGTTGGTGGAGTAATGCTTGGACTTGGTCGAGCATTAGGTGAAACTGTGGCAATTTATTTCGTTTTGAATTTAATTTTCGAAAGAGTTAACTATTACCGAATTCTAGATCCAGAAGGTGGATCTGTTGCTTCTATGATTATTGCGAAATTTGGTGAGGCAACACCAGAAGAAATTCAAGCACTACTTGGTGCAGGACTTGTTTTGTTCTTATTGACATTAGTTGTGAATTTAATTGCTAACTGGATTGTGGCTCGAAGTGCAAGAGAGAGGTTGGTATGACAATACTTCAAGAAAAACCGTCAGAGGAAGTGTTTACAGAACCCCAATACCCATGGAGGAAAGTTAATCCATCGACCTCGATTACTAATTCAATAATTGTGGTTCTACCTATTTCAATTTTTGCTTTAAGCTTTTTCTTAACAGATCTTCCAGGAGCACTGTTATTTATTGTATTTTTCTTACCCGTTCAAATTTTGGTGGCAATTTTTGCAACAATTTGGGGAATAGGTAAAAAGCGTGTTGGGGATGCTGTTTTGTCGGTGCTTTCCTTAGTTGCTTTTTCATTTGTGATTGCACTTATGGGTTCAGTATTATTCTCTGTCTTTTCAAGAGGGTTACCAGCAATTAGTTTAAGTTTTCTCACTCAAAACAACACTTACATAAGTCCTACAACTGAATTGGATTACGGCGGTGTTGGACATGCACTGCTTGGAACTTTAATGGTGGTAGCTATTGGAATGATTATTTCGGTTCCACTTGGAATTGCTAGCGCAATTTATATAACTGACATGAAAGGTAGATTGGCTGGTTTTGTCAGGTTCATGGTTCAAGCAATGAGTGGTGTGCCATCAATTGTTGCAGGACTATTTATTTTGGCAGCATTTATCTTGACAGATGTTTCAGGATTTTCTGCTTTAACTGGTGGCCTTGCATATTCAATTTTGATGTTACCAACTGTGGCAAGAACTTCTGAAGAAGTTTTGAAACTTGTACCAAAAGAATTAAGAGATGCAGCTATCGCTCTTGGTTCCAGTAGAGCTCGAGTAATCATGAAAATTGTTTTACCAACTGCTAGAACTGGAATCTTAACTGCTGTGATTTTGGGTGTAGCAAGAGTAATTGGTGAAACCGCACCACTGCTATTAACTACATCAAATACCAACGGAACTAACCTGAACCCATTTGTTGATGCGGTGTCAACAATCCCGGTATACATTTTCCAATTCCTTGGTTCTGGTTACCCAACTGCAATTAATCGTTCCTGGGGTGCAGCCTTCGTACTGCTAACCACTGTTGCAATTTTGTTCGCAATTGCTCGAATCGTTGAAAGATCAACCAAGAAAGGGTAGATAGCATGAATAAGACAGAAACCGTAAAGTTGGAGGAGGAAACAATGAGCATAAAAAATGTTCGCGTGCCTAGCTCCCCTCAGGATGTCCACCCAAATAAACCGGGGGACGCAAATGTTCACCTTGAAACTCAAAACTTGCATGTGTGGTTCGGTAAAAGATTAATTCTTGAAAAAGTTAATTTAGCATTCCCAGAAAACTCTGTAACAGCATTAATTGGACCTTCAGGTTGTGGAAAATCAACATTTATTCGTGTGCTAAATCGCATGCATGAATTTATTCCAGGTGCAGCACTTGCTGGAAGAGTTCTCTATGACGGACAAGATATTTATGACGCAGCTGTAGATCCAGTAAATATTCGCACCAAAGTCGGAATGGTATTTCAAAAACCAAATCCATTTCCAACTATGAGCATTAGAGACAATGTTTTATCAGGGTTAAAACTTGCGCAAATGACTTATGAAAATCCTGAGGAAATTGTCAGAACTTGTTTGGAAAGAGCAAGTTTATGGAATGAAGTAAAAGATCGCTTGGATGCCTCAGCATCTTCTTTATCTGGTGGTCAACAACAAAGACTCTGTATTGCTCGATCATTAGCGGTAAGTCCAAAAGTGTTACTAATGGATGAACCTTGTTCAGCACTTGATCCAGGATCAACAAGAAGAATTGAAGACACAATTCGAGAAATCAGTAGTGATATGACCGTGGTTATTGTTACCCACAACATGGCTCAAGCTCAACGAGTATCTGATTACACAGCCTTCTTCTTGAGTGAAGATGGCGCTCCGGCTCAGGTAGTAGAAAACGCTAAAACAGAAGAGATCTTTAAAAAGCCAAAAGATTCTCGAACCAATGATTACGTCAACGGACTCTTTGGTTAAATCACTGTTAAATAAGTGAAATTAGTTTGCCTAATGTTCACTTACTTGTCAGTGTTAGTTCGCTAAAGAGAACTCACTCGTTAACCCAATGTAAATAGATTCTTCTGTATGAGGACAAGCCTCATGAACAGGAGAAATTAATGTCCCGTATTAAACGTGGCCTAATAGCAATCGCCATTGCTACAGGCATGACAGTTGTTGGAGCAGTTTCTGCTTCAGCAGAAAGCATTGTAGGTGGAGGTTCTTCTTTCATGGGAACTTTCCAAGCAACATGTGCTGCTAAATATTCAACACATACAGTTGCTTACATTTCAAACGCTTCAGGAACTGGTCGAAACCAATTTGCCGTAGGAAACTACGACTTTGGTGGCACCGAAGCTCCTTACAGCAGAACTGAATTCTCAGGTCGTCCTGGTGGATTTAATTTTGCACCAATTACTGCTGGTCCAATTGTAGTTGGATACAACTTAAAAGGTGTAAATTCACTAAGACTTGATAATCCAACCCTTGGTGGAATTTTCTCAGGAACAATTACCAAGTGGAACGATCCTGCAATTCAAAAACTAAATAAGAACGCCAAATTGCCAAATGCAAGCATCGTTGTTGTTTACCGCAGTTCAAACTCAGGTACAACCGATAACTTCTCGGGGTATTTAGTTGCTAACGTAGTTGCACCTTGGAAACGAAATGGTGTTTTCACATCAGCAAACGGTAAAGGCGCTCCTGCGGGATCACTTGGTTTCGTAAGCAATCAACAAGTTACAACTGCCGTTAAAGGAACACCAAATTCAATTGGTTACTTTGACTTCGCAGATGCTAGAGCACAAGGTTTAAAAAACTTTGCTGCAATCAAGAATCCAGCTGGTGAGTATGTGGTTCCTTCAACTGCAACTGCCACAAAATTCTTGGCCAAAAACGCCAACGTACAACCATCAGGACTAGTTGGTTTGGAATGGAACAAGAAGATTAAAGGTGCATACAACATTGTTGCAATCGCCTATCTAATTGGTCCAAATGGTCAAACAGATGCAAAGTCGAAAGCTACAGAAGACTATGCAAAGTATCTGCTTGACACTTGTGGTCCAAAAGAATCTTCCAAAATGGGATATCTGCCATTAACTGGAAAGATTCTTGCTTTGGCAAAAACTCAGGTAGAAAAATTCTCTAACTAGTTCCCTAGCTAGTAGTTGAATCCTCGGGCGGGTAGTTCCTAAATGGAGCCACCCGCTCAAGGTTTGTAATACGGTAGAACTAGAAAAGGAGAGGCGAGAAAAAAGAATGAAAATTAAGAAAAAGGTATCTATAGTTTCAGTCTCAATTTTTGCTTTATTTTCTATCGCGTCTTGTACTCCTCCTATTCCACCAGATGTTTTAGCCTCGTTTGCTGAGAAAGAAGTTCAATGCGCATCTGGAGAAGTTAAAGTTGGTTCATCTGAAGTCGCCGCTATTGCAGTTCAATCAAGTATTGATTTATATCTTTCATATTGTCCAGAATCTAACGTTACAACTACAACTGAAGTCGCAGAAGCTAATCTGATTGTTACTGACTATTCAGCAAAAGAACCGGAAATGTGTTCGACTGCTTCTGTAATAACACCTGTAATGAGCAAAACTTCAACTTTGGCTTATTTCGTTTCAGGATTTGACGGATTAGTTTTTTCACCCGAAGCTGTGCAGTCAATTATTAGTGGAGAAATCACTAACTTAAATGATCCACTGATTGCTGCGACTAATGAAAACTTTGAGTTGATCGACCAGCCAATCACTTTGTTTGGAATAAATAATCCCTCAGCAAGTGACCTTGCGTATTTAGAATGGGTCGGCAGGCAAACTGGTGAAAACGTTACAGAGGTGAAAGCGGCAGAAACCTTTGATGACTACGCACTACTAGTCGAAAAATTGCTTGTTACCGAGGGTGCGTTTGCCGTGTTACCTTCAAACATCATTTATGACAATGTAATTACATTTTCAAATTTGAGAATTCAAGATGTTGATGTCTTGTTTGAAACAACTAGTTTTGGATCTGCTGCATCGCAGTTCATCGCTGAAGAACAAGGTGATGTTCTGAAAGCCAAATTAGATCCAAATGTTATACCTCAATTAGATGCGGGACAAGAAACAACTTCAGCTCCTTGGCAAGGAATATCTCTCTTTGATGTGGGAATGTGCACAGCGGATGACGAAGAACAAAGTGTAAGAAAGTTTATGAGATTCTTGTTAAGACTTGATAATCAAGGACAATTTGAAACTTTTGGATACTTTCCACTAACAGAAAGTGTCAGATTAAAAGCAGCTGAAATAATTGGAAAAGTACTACCTACTCCAACAATTGATCCAGCTACTTTAGATTAATTCTTTAATCAACAACAACGAATTTTTCAACGTCTTTTATGGTGATTCTGTTCTTGCGTATTTCTCTATGAATCACAATCAAGCCCGCTGGTGGAAGAGATGCATCCAATTCTTCGTAACCCAATTCTTCAGCAATTGCTTGGGCAAGACTTGGCAATGCAGGTCTATGACCACAAATAACAATTGAGTCATCTAAAGTCGCAAGTTTTTTCACAAGTCTTAATCCAGGTTGACTATTAACAGACCAACCAAGCTCACTCAAAATTTGGTGAGCTTCCAATGAAAGTTCCCTGGAAGCCGCATAAGGAGAAACTGTTGATATGCACCTAATTGAATCTGAAGAAACAATTTTGTTCACACCAAAAGCACTCAATAGATCGGCTATTAGATGAGACTGCATAATTCCATTTGGAGTTAACGGCCTAAAACTATCTGGTGGAACACTTTTTGAATATCGGTCAGCCCATTCAACTCTTTTTTCGGCAGTGGCATGACGCAATAAAATCAAAGGCTTAGTTTGAACGGATTTAACTGCTTCTCGTGCTAAATCTTTATCTACTTCATAAGTTAGAAGTTTTAAAGCAGATTTAAGAGAAACCCAAACCAACTGATCTGCTTCATCGTTAGGGATAAATTCAGAATCTTCAACTAATGATGCACGCCAGTAAAAAACTGTTTTTGGCAATCCATCAAAGATATATTCTTGAGTACTTAAAGGCTGATGCAAAACAACCTGTAATCCAGTTTCTTCTAGAGTTTCTCTTACTGCTGTTGCAGGAGCGGTATCTGAATCATCAATCTTTCCTTTAGGAAAAGACCAATCTTGTCTGTGTGGTCTATGAATTACTGCAATTTTTTGATTTAAACCTCGGTCTTTAACAATAACTGTTCCAGCAGCATAAATATGAGCTTTATTCTTGCTTAATGCCATTAATCAAGTCCTCTGAGATTTTTTCTTTTAATTAATTGTTCTTGAACATCTTGTAAGACATTGCCATCTTTATCAATATTTTGTCTGATCCATTTAGCATTTTTATCTAATATCCAGTGTGAAGTGTTGCCTGCGAGATATAAGTCTAGTAATCCAGATAAGTATGAAATGTGTTCTTTATCCTCTAGTTGAACTAGTGCTTCAACTCTTCGATCAAGATTTCTGTGCATTAAATCTGCTGACCCAATCCAAACCTCTTTGTTGCCATCATTAACAAATTCATAAATTCTTGAATGCTCGAGAAATCTTCCTAGGATGCTTCTCACAATTATGTTTTCACTAAGTCCTGGAACTCCAGGCTTTAGGGCGCACATTCCTCTGATGACTAATTCAACAGTTACACCGTTATTGGATGCATCATAAAGTGCATCAATTGTTTGCTCGTCAACAAGGGAATTACATTTAATTCTAATTCCAGAGGGTTTACCTAACTTATTATTTTCAATTTCTTTCTTAATTCTTTTAATGATTCCACTTCTTACCGAATGTGGGGCCACAAGTAATTTGTCGTATTCCTCATTAGTTGAATATCCTGACAATAAATTAAACAAATATGCAATGTCATTGGTAATTAATGGGTCTGCTGTAAGTAAACCTAAATCTTCATAGGCTCTTGCCGTTTTAGGGTTATAGTTCCCAGTTCCAAGATGTCCATAGCGGCGAATTTTGTCATTTTCTTGGCGAATAACTAAAGATAATTTTGCATGGGTTTTAAGTCCAACCATTCCATAAACTACGTGGACACCAGCTTGTTCTAGTTTTCGTGCCCAAGAGATGTTTGCTTGCTCATCAAATCGCGCCTTGATTTCAACAATCGCTAAAACTTGTTTACCGTTATGGGCTGCCTCGATTAATGAATTAACGATTGGCGAATCACCCGAGGTTCGGTAAAGAGTTTGCTTAATAGCCAAAACTTTTGGATCAGTGCTTGCCTGTTCTAGAAATCTTTGAACACTTGTTGAAAATGAATCATAAGGATGATGCAGCAAGATGTCTCTGGTTTTTAGAGCTTCAAATACATCTGGAGCACTTGCAGTCTCAACGGTAGCTAATTGTGGATTAGTTCTAGGAATAAACTTGGCAAATTTTAAATCATCTCGATTTAGATTACAAATATCGTTTAATCCTCGAAGATCAAGTAAACCGGGAAGTCGAAATACTTCACTTTCGCTTGCTTCTAATTCCTCCACTAAGAGCTCTAAAACGTGCTCGTCAATGTCTTCTTCAACTTCAAGTCGAACCACCGCTCCGAATTTTCTTCTTGTTAATTCGCGCTCTAAAGCATCCAAGAGATTTTCAGCGTCATCTTCTTCAACCTCTACATCTTCGTTTCGGGTAACTCTAAATGTGTGATGCTGCACTATTTCCATGCCAGGAAAGAGCAAATCTAAATGTGCAGAAATGACATCTTCTAGGGGGACAAATCTTTGTCCTTGGGAGTTAAGTAAGCGCGGAAAAGTTGGGGGAACTTTAACTCTGGCAAAAAGCTCTGAATCATTTTTAGGATTATTTATAACAATGGCTAAATTTAAAGAAAGTCCAGAAATATATGGAAATGGGTGAGCAGGATCTACTGCCAGTGGGGTTAACACAGGAAATATTTTTTCAATAAACAAAGTGCCTAAGCTTTTCTTTTCATCTTCACTTAGTTGATTCCAGCGAACAATTTTGATGTCATTTTCTTCTAATACGGGACGAATTTCTTTTTCAAATATGGCTGAATGTTTTTCCTGTAGTCGAAGACTTTCTGAGAGAACAGCTGATAGAAGTTCGCGTGGCAGCATTCCGCTTACTGAGCGAACCGCAATGCCTGCTTCGATTCTTCTTTTTGATCCAGCAATTCTTACTTTAAAAAACTCATCTAAGTTGCTCGCAAAAATTGCTAAGAATCTAGCTCTTTCCAAAATTGGAAGATTAACATCTTGGGCTAAATCTAAAACTCTTTCATTAAAAGAAAGCCATGACAAATCTCTTTCCAAGAATCGTTCTTGTGGAAAGTTAGTGGTTTCAACTGTCATACTTTTCATGATTGCAGCCTTAAGTAAACGAGCGGTAAAGTCTGTCTAAACCCCAGAAGCCAAAGCCTAGATCTTCGTATAACTTGATGGCTTTTTGGTTATTGGAGTCAACGTAAAGCATCGCCGAATCTAATCCACTTCTTCTTAAATGATTTAAACCCCAAAGTGTTAGAGCTTTTCCTAAACCTTTTTTATGTTCTTGAGGATGAACTCCTAATACATAAATTTCACCAATTGGATCATGTCCGTGATCTAAATGTTGGTGACCATCATCTTCTTTATGAGCGTGATCTTGACCATGAACCTTAGTCCAACAAAAACCAATTACTTCTTCATTTGAATTTATTAACAAAACAAATCCTTTAGCTGAAAACCAATTTTCAGAAACTCTTAACTCAACATCTTTTCTGGTCCAAGAAGATTGATCGGGTAAGTCCACAAAACAGGCTTTGTTTAGATTAAGAAATTTATCAATATCTTCGCGGGGATCAAATTGTTTTAATTTGTAGTTTGAAGGAATAATAAATGGCTCAATTGGGGAGAACAATGATCGTCTCATCTGAATTACGTTTCTAACTGAATCAAAACCTAATTTTTTAGCAAACTCTTGGGCATGAGGAATATCACCATGCGACCAAAGTCTTAAAGGTTGACCTTTAATCAATTTCTTTATTTCATAAATAATTTCAGTGGCTATTCCATTTAATCTAAAATCAGGATGAACAACCAATTCACCACTTGGTCCAGCAACTAAATCAGTTGTATCTAAATGGCCGTAACCAACAATTTTTTGGTTCTCATTTTGCGCAATTAGATGAATTATCCTTCGGTCTCCACCACTTCTTAAATGCAATTCCACATGTTCAGAAAATGGTCGAGCACCATCGGTTTCACTGGCTTCAGTAACAATTTCTAAAATTTCACTTACTTTTTGTTCAGTTAATTCATTTAAAACAGACACCTTAAACATCTGTTTTACCTGTTTATCCGGTTTTCAACTTCCTCAGCTATTCCATCTGCTTGGGATTTTTCTTTAGTTGACTCGAATTTGTATCCAACATTTCTTAGTGTTCCAATAAAGTTTTCATGCTCTGGGCCCAGTTTTGCTCTTAGACGTCTCACGTGAACATCAACTGTTCTCGTGCCACCAAAATAATCAAAACCCCAAACCTCTTGTAATAACTGTTGTCTACTAAATACTCTGCCTGGATGTTGAGCTAAGAATTTTAGTAGTTCAAATTCTTTAAAAGTTAAATCAATAAGTTGACCTTTGATTTTTACTGAATAGGCAGATTCATCAATTACTAAATCACCACGTTCAATTTCAGGACTAACTTCTTCAGAAACACCATTTAGTCGAGCAATAACTAACCTAATGCGAGCATCAACTTCAGCAGGACCAGAGGTTTCTAAAATAATTTCATCTAATCCCCAGTCAGGAGTAATTGCAATTAATCCGCCTTCAGTGGTTATTGCAATAAGTGGTGCAGTTATTCCTGTTGTTCTAATCAATCTGCACAAACTCTTTGCTCCAGGAAGATCTTTTCTGGCGTCAACTAACACAGCATCACAAATTGGTGAATTAATTAAAGCTGATGGTTCAGCAGGCATAATTTTTACTTGATGATTCAATAATGAAAGTGCAGGCAATATTTCTGCAGAATTTCCGCGAGCGTTAGTGACCATTATCAGATTGGTCATAATGCGCTCCTCTTAAGAATTTATACTCATAATTTTACCCGGCAGGTTAAAACTGATCTTCTGGAACCAGAGGATTTAGCCATAACGGCAACTATTTGTAGTCAAGATAGACTTTTCCTAATGTCAAAATTACCTTCTCAATTACCACCAGAGATTGTGCGCATCTCATGGCTACTGGGCCATTGGGAGGGCGTTGGTCAAGGACAATATCCAAATTCAAAAAACTTTTCCTTCATTCAACAAATTGAATTTAAAAATAATGGGGATTCACATCTTGAATATGAATCTAAATCTTGGGAATTAAATCCTGATGGTTTTGCAGGGCAATCTTTACATCTAGAAAAAGGTTTTTGGAGACCAGGTGAAGGCTCAACAGTTGAAGCAGTAATTTCTCATGTCACAGGTATTTCTGAAATTTGGACAGGTATTAATGAAGTATTAACTATTGAGGAAGCCAAAATAACTTCTGCCAGAGCAAGACTTGCCACACAATGGGTTGGACGTGTTCCCAGCGCAAAACCAGTTGATGCAGGTGATCGTTTATACGGTCTTATGAATGGTGAATTAATGTGGACTTACGACATGGCAGCAGTTGGTCAAGAAATGCAAAACCATTTATGGGCCAGACTAAAACCATTAAGTGAATCAGAAATTCTTGAAACAAAGAAAACTGGTAAGCCCGTAAACAAACACGTAGTCCCAAATGTTCCAGGAGCAAAAAAGTGAATGACTATCTAGAAGCTTGGGATCGTCGACTTCGTACTGCAGGTTTTCGAATAACACCTCAACGTCAATTAGTTTTAGAAGCGGTAACAAATCTTCGCCATGCAACTCCTGAAGAAATTTTGACTGAAGTGCAGGAAACAGCAAGTGGGGTAAATCTTTCAACTGTTTATAGAACCCTAGAAGTATTGGAACAAGTTGGTTTAGTAACTCATGCTCATATTGGACATGGTGCTCCTACTTACCATGTTGTTGATGACACACCTCATATCCATTTAGTTTGCTCAAGATGCAGAAAAGTTGAATCAATTGATGGGGATACTTTTGTGAAGTATGCCAACAATCTTGAAAGTGAAAATGGATTTGTAGTAAATATTTCTCACGTAGCACTACATGGTTTATGTAAAAAATGTGCTAATGAGGGAAATGTTGTAACTGATCATGACCATTAATTCACTAGCTTTAAATTTAACTGGTCAAGTAAGACCACCCGAATCTGTTGTTGACCAAGATGTTGCTTGGCACTACGGAGATCCGTTAAGGGAACAAAAAAACTTAGTGCAGGGAATTGGTGCTGTAGATATCTCTAATAGAGGTGTCATAAAAATTGCTGGTAAAGATCGAAAAGCATTTCTTCATTCTTTAACCTCTCAACACATTGATAGATTAAAAGAAAAAGAATCCTGCAATACTTTATTGCTCACTCCTAATGGTCATATAGAACACGAATTACATGTTATTAACGAAAAAGAAGAAATACTTTTAATTGTTGAAAAATCTTCTTTAATTCCCGTATTAGAATTCTTTAAAAAGATGGTATTCATGTCAGAAGTTGTTATAACTGATGAAACCAGCAACTTAGCAACCGTTTTTGAACCTATTAGAGAAATTCACAACGATTTTCCAACTTGGTTGACTCCGCTAAATTACTCAGGCCAACCTATTCAAGATGCTGGACAAAGCGCTGGGGGAGATCCCAATAGATATGTTCCAAATAGACCAGGAGTATTTCAGGGTAGAGAGATTTTAATTAATAGAAACGATTTAGAAAAATACTTAAAGTTTAAAGAATCTTTGGCAGGAACTTGGGCATTAGAAGCTTTAAGAATTGCTGCAGGAGTTGCAAGAGTTGTAGTCGATGCAGATCATCGAACAATTCCACATGAAATTGGTTTAATCGGTAATGCAGTTCATTTGGAAAAAGGTTGCTATCGAGGACAAGAAACAATTGCTCGCGTGCACAACTTAGGAAAACCACCTAGAAAACTAGTACTAATTCATTTAGACGGATCACCTAATCGCTTACCTAAAGAAAAAAGTTCCATAATTGTTGACGGTGTTGAAGTAGGTTTTGTTGGTTCTAGTGCACAACATTATGAATTAGGACCTATTGCTTTAGGAATTGTTAAATCAAAAACTGAAGTTTTACTGAACCTAGCTGTTGACGAAATTCCTGGAACGATGCAAGAAGTAGTTGTGGGGCAATGACAATTCCACCAGTGTTAGTTGAAATGTCTCGAGCAGGAATTGTTGAATCACAACATCGAGGTCACGCAGTTTTACTTGATGCAGCTGGAAAAATTGAAGTTTCTTTAGGAGAACCAACTAAGCCAATTTTTCCTCGAAGCGCAATTAAGTTAGCCCAGGCAACAGCAATGCTTAGAAGTGGTGCAGATCTTGAAGATGAAAGATTAGCAATATCTTGCGCATCCCATAGCGGAGAAGAAATACATCGACAACTTGTTAAAAATATGCTTCACGAAATTGGGTTAAGTCCAGAGGCTTTGCAATGTCCACCAGATTTACCTCTTGATAGTGCTACTCAAATTGAATACTTAAGCAATGCAATGGTGCCTGAAAGATTAACAATGAACTGCTCAGGAAAACATGCTGGAATGTTAACAGCATGTGTTGCTAATAACTGGTCAATCAATGATTACTTAACAATGGAACACCCTTTACAAAAATTGATTTGCGAAACAATTGAAGATTTAAGTGGAGAAAAGATTCATAAATCAACCTTTGATGGATGCGGCGCACCATTACACGCCATTTCATTAATCGCGTTAGCAAAAATTGCTCAGAATGCTGTTTTATCTGATCCAACCAAAGAGCAAAGAAAAGTTGTTGACGCTGCTAGGAAATTTCCTGTTTACAACTCTGGAAATAAAAGAGATGTTGCTCAATTCATGCAAACAGTAGATGGATTTTTTACAAAAGAAGGTGCAGAAGGAGTTCATGTTGGAGCTCTAGCTGATGGTCGATCATTTGCAGTTAAGTTTGAAGACGGTTCAATGAGACCTAGAGCCACTTTTGTGGTTGCGGTGCTTCGTAACTGGGGAATATCTGAAAATATTTTAGAAAAACTGAATAATTTAGACACAACACCAGTACTTGGTGGCGGGAAACCCGTAGGCTCGATGCAAGCACTTCCAATTGAAAGGTAAGAAAGATGCCATTAAGTTTAGTTACTTTAAATGTGGTTTTGGGCTACATATTTGTTGCAATCAAAATGTGGGCATTTGTTGATGCTGTAACACAAAAGAAAGAGTTTTATGAAGCAGTGGGTCGTCAATCAAAATTGTTCTGGACAGCATTATTAGGTATTTCAGTTCTGTCACAATTTCTATCTGTTTGGACACAAGGATCAAACTATGGAATTTTACAAATCGTAGGACTTATTTTGTCAATTGTTTACTTAGTTGACCAACGTCCTAAAATGAACGAACTTAGAAAATAGTAATTACTTCTTACCTTGATTAGCCACAGCGGCAATCGCATCGGCTGCCGCTGCTGGATCTAAGTACTCTCCACCATTTTTAATAGGCTTTAGATTTTCATCCAGTTTGTAAAGCAACGGTATTCCAGTTGGTAAATTAAGTTTTGCAATATCATCATCACTTATGTTTTCTAGGTGTTTAATTAATGCTCGTAATGAGTTTCCGTGAGCTACCACTAAAACTGTTTTACCTGATTCAAGTTCTGGAACAATAGATTCTTTCCAATAAGGAATAACTCTTACCACTACGTCTTTGAGACATTCGGTTAAAGGAATTTCTTCTGGTTTCATATCGGAATATTTAGGATCATTGTTTTGGGCGTATTTATCATTTGGGTCTATTGGTGGAGGTGGAACATCAAAAGATCTACGCCATAACATGAATTGTTCTTCACCATATTTATCTAAGGTATCTTTTTTATTTAAACCCTGGAGTGCTCCGTAGTGGCGCTCATTTAGTCGCCAAGTTCTTTTTGTGGGAATACTTGTTATTCCTGCAGCTGCTAGTGCTAATTCAGAAGTTCTAATTGCTCTGTTTAGAAGAGAAGTATGGAGGGTATCAGGAATTAGATTCTTTTCTTTTATAAGTTGTCCACCACGAGTAGCTTCAGCAATACCTTTTTCTGAAAGTTCAACATCTACCCAACCGGTAAAAAGATTAAGTGCATTCCATTGGCTTTCGCCATGGCGTAAAAGTATTAATTTATATTCTTTACTCAATTTAGATAGCCTTTAAATTTCGTACCAATTTAGGTTGTACTATAAGAGCTCTTTCATAAACTGCAATAAGTCCATCAACTGTTTTATCCCAACTAAAATTCAAAGCATGTTCTCTTGCTCCAACTTTTAATTGCAAATATTCTTTTTCATTTAAACTAACTTGAGCTAATGCTTGTGCCCAGGTTCTTGGATCGTGACCATTTACTAATAAACCACTTTTATTATCTGCAACTGTTGTTTTCAAACCACCAACATTTGTGGCAATAACTGGTGTGCCACAAGCTTGAGCTTCAACAGCAACGAGTCCAAATGATTCTGAGTAAGAAGGCACAGCAACCAAGGTGGAAGCTTTGTAAAGTGTGGCTAATTTTTCTCTTGTTGAAGGAGGAAGAAATATTACGTTTTCGCTTAAATCTAATTCTTTTACTAGTGAATACAAAGCTTCTGGTTTATCAAAACCTGTTCCAGAAAGACCCCCGCAAATTACAATTCTAACTCTATTTTTTAGGCCAGGATTGTCGAGAATAAATTGGTGAGCTGACTTTATTAAAACATCTGGTGCCTTCAGTGGTTGCACTCTTCCCACAAATGTGAAAACTATTGCATCTTGAGGAATACCCAATTCCTTACGTGCAATGTTTTGATCTCCTGGGCTAAACACTTCTAGATCTACTCCAGGATTAACAACGGAAACATGCTTTGGATCTGCATGATAAAGATTAATTAAATCTTGTGCTTCTGCTTCAGTGTTTGCAACTAATTGACTTGCTGCATCAACTACTTGTTGTTCACCAATAACTCGTTCAGCTGGTTCAGGAGTATCGCCTTGAGCTAATGTTGAGTTTTTAACTTTGGCAAGAGTGTGCATTGAATGAACAAGTGGAACATTCCATCTCTCGGATGCAACCCAACCTACTTGTCCGCTTAACCAGTAGTGGGAATGAATTAATTGGTAATGCCCTTCTTTCTGGGAAGCTTCTTCTCTTAAAACGCCAGCACTAAGTGCACAAAGTTGCGAAGGTAAACTTTGTTTAGTTAATCCTTCAAAAGGTCCAGCGGTAATTTGTTTTACTTTGACGCCATTAAAAATTTCTGTCTCATTTGCGATTGCACCAGAAGTTCTTCTAGTAAAGATATCTACATTTATTCCTTTTTCAGAAAGTCTTTTAGCAGTCTCAACGACATAAACATTTAAGCCACCTGCATCGCCAACTCCAGGTTGATCTAGGGGCGATGTGTGCACAGAAAGTAGTGCAATTTGATTCAAGCTCATAATTTAATTATTCCTCATATGTATTGAAATTGAATACTTGAGGTTGATATTTAAGAGTATTTTGTTTAATTTATGACTTAATGCAACACAGTGTCGATGTAAGGCTCACCAGTTAAAACGTGAATGATTCTTCTGGCAATACTTACAGCATGATCTGCAAATCGTTCGTAATAGCGAGAAAGTAGTGTCACATCAACTGCTGCTTCTACGCCGTGTTCCCAAGTTGGAGCCAATACGATTCGAAATAATTCGCGGTGAATTGCATCTACTTTGTCATCTGATTTTTGAATTTCTTGAGCCAAAGCGATATCAGGATTTGTAACTAACCTAGATAGTTGTTGTGTTAATTCTTCAGCAAGATGACCAAGTGTTCTAAATGTTTCAACTAATTCATCTGGCACAGCTCTTGCTGGATAGCGGAGTCTGGCAGATTTGGCGACATGTACTGCTAAATCGCCCATTCTTTCCATTGAACTTGCGATTCGCATACTTCCTAAAACACTTCTTAATTCTGTGGCAACTGGTTGTTGTTTCGCAGTTAGCATTGTGCATCTTTCATCAAGTGCTGATGCAAGATCATTTAAAAGTACATCTGATTCGATTACACGTTCTGCAATTTCACGATCGGAAAACAAAAGGGATTCGGTTGCTTTATTAATTGCTTTGCCAACAAGATCGGCCATTTGGGCAATGTCATTGTTGATAGCAATAAGTTCTTCTTGAAAAAGGTCGCGCATTTCCATCTCCTGAGTTCCTCCAATCATAAATCAATAATCATCAGACTTTCATGATTTCACGCTTAAAGACGGATTAATAAATGAATACAAGGTGAAAGAATGGCAAATTTTAGACCAACAACCCAGAACTAAGTGGTTACCCGATGCCTTTAGAAACTAATCTAGAGATATGGAAATAGCTTTAGGACTTATTCCGGGCTTAGTTTTAGGTGCTCTGTTTACCTACCTGTGGATCAAGTACCAAAAAGACCCAGAAAAAAGTAACGCAGGAACTTCATCATCTCGAAATCAATTACTTAAATTAATTCAATCATTGCCAGATATTGTTATTTGGGTAGATGGCGATAACCGAATTAAATATGCCTCTGAAGTCGCATTGAGTTTAAACATTGCAAGAGATGAAAAGATTCAAATTGATTCACTGGAATCACTTATCTCAACAGCTAGAAAAGTTGATGAACCCATTACTAAAAAAATTAAGGCTAAAAGACCTCTGGGAATTGCAAAACTTAATCTTGATACTTGGGTGATGAGATTAGAAAGAGGCGAAGTATTACTTTGGGCTCAAAATAATTCGATTGTCAGCAGGGTAGAAACTGTTAGAAGAGACTTCGTAGCAAACATCAGTCATGAATTAAAAACTCCAGTCGGAGCACTTTCTTTGTTAGCAGAAGCTATCGAAGAGGCAGGAAAGGATTCGGAAACTATACAAAAGTTTGCTAAAAGAATTGGTCCAGAGACAAAGAGATTAACAAATGTAATTAGAGACATCATTGACTTATCGCAAGTTCAATCAGATGATCCTTTAGCAACAGCTAGTCCAGTTGAAGTAGATCGCGTAATCAATGATGCTATTGATGCAGTTCAGTTGCTAGCAGATTTGCATTCCATTGAAATTGTTCAAGTTAAATCACCTGATGTAAAGATTATGGGTGATGAATATCAATTAGTGATGGCTGTAAGAAATCTACTTTCTAATGCAATCACATTTTCTCCGGCAAATTCTCGAATAACTGTTGGGGCTAAGTTAAAAGATGGAGTTGTTGAAATAACAGTTTCAGATCAAGGAATTGGAATTAGTTTGGAAAATCAAAGTAGAATTTTTGAAAGATTTTATAGAGTTGATCCCGCAAGATCTCGTTCCACAGGTGGAACTGGTCTAGGTTTAGCAATTGTGAAACATGTTTGCGAAAACCATGGTGGAGAAGTTTCTGTTTGGTCAGTGCAAGGACAAGGTTCAACTTTTACAATGAAATTTCCGCAAATGGAAGAGGAATCATTAATTGAAACCAAAAAGGAATTTAGTTCATGACAAAAATACTTTTAGTTGAAGATGAAGAATCTTTTAGAGAAGGACTTTCCTTCATGCTTTCAAAGGAAGGTTATGAAGTAATAACTGCAGAAGATGGAAATGTGGCCATCACAAAATTTGAACAACATGGTGCGGATTTAGTTTTACTAGATGTAATGCTTCCAGGTTTATCTGGATTAGATGTATGTAAAAAGTTAAGAACCTTAACTAAGGTGCCAATAATAATGCTTACTGCTAAGGATACCGAATTAGATAAAGTCTTAGGCTTAGAAATTGGGGCCGATGATTACATTACAAAGCCATTTTCAAGTAGAGAATTATTGGCTCGAGTAAAAGCTATTTTAAGAAGAGTAGGTGGAGTTGAAGAGAAATCTTCTGTATTAGAAATTGGGCCTGTAAGAGTTGATACAGAACGACACCTTGTCACAGTAGACAGTGTTGAACAATCTCTGCCACTTAAAGAATTTGATTTGCTAGTTTATTTGATGCAAAACGCAGGCAGGGTTCTAACTCGCGCTCAATTAATTGATCGTATTTGGGGCAGTGATTACTTTGGTGACACAAAAACTTTAGATGTGCACGTGAAAAGACTTCGCTCCAGAATTGAAAAAGATGCAGCAAATCCTAAATTTATCCAGACCATTAGAGGTCTGGGTTATAAGTTTGAAAATATTAAATAGTTTAATTAAAAACTAAAAGGCGCATCATTGCCCAAGGTCAAAACCAGGTTAGATGCGACCAAGGCAGGATCTTCAACAATTTGACCAACTGAAAGAAGTTTTGCCACTGCTTCGGCTTTTACTCTCATGCCCACACCGTAAACAATTTGAGTATTGGCAGTGTCTTTGTTTGCCGCATCAGCAACATTAACTATTTTCATACCTTGAACTTGCAAAGTATCGGCAACCGAACGTGCATAACCTGCACGTCTTGTGCCATTCAAAACTGTGATTGAGACTCCCTCAAGTGAGCCGGCAATTATTTCTCGACCCTCTACTGCTGCAGATGCAGGTGCTGTTGCTACTGGGTTTGCTCCTTCATAAATTCCAGTATTTGGCACAACTAAAACTGTTTGATCCACGATGCCTGCATTTTTAAAGACAAAAGTGATCTTTACAAAGCTTGATTGACGGGGAGTAAATTCAATTAAATCAACGTGGGCGGCTTGTTCGTTAATTCCCAGATTAATTAAACCTCGAGCAGGAATATTTATTTCATTTGCAGGACTAAAAACAACAGATTTAGGCGCAGGGTTTTCAACAGAAACACTTACTAATTGATCATCTTTTAAACTACTGTTGCTAATAGTTGCAACAACTGTTGCAATATTTGATTCTCCTTGCGCAATCACAACGTTTTGTACATAAATATCGCCAATAGTAGAGTTTGCACCACTACCAACTGGACCTTGTGTATTAGTTAAAGCATTAGGACCAGCACCGCAACCGGTCATAAACAAAATAACTGCGATAGCTGAGATAAGTGATTTATATGTACGCATAATTATCAATTCTACCTAACCAGAGGGCACGACTTGAGCCCAGTATTGGGCTGGTAGAATAGAGGGATAAACGAAAGGTATTTCTTAGATGTCTTTTAAAGTTGGCGAAACCGTTGTTTATCCTCATCACGGAGCAGCAGTAATTGAAGCAATCGAATCAAGAAATATCAAAGGTGTTGAAAGAAAATATTTAGTTTTAAGAGTAAAACAAGGTGATTTAACTGTAAGAGTTCCAGCAGACAATGTTGATCTTGTTGGAGTAAGAGATGTTGTTAATGCTGAAGGTTTAGAAAGAGTTTTTGATGTTCTTCGTCAACCATATACAGAAGAACCAACTAACTGGTCACGTCGTTACAAAGCAAACTTAGAAAAACTAGCTTCAGGTGATGTTATGAAGGTTGCCGAAGTTGTAAGAGATCTTTGGAGAAGAGATCAAGATCGCGGACTTTCTGCCGGTGAAAAAAGAATGCTTTCTAAGGCCCGCCAAATTCTCGTGAGCGAACTAGCTTTAGCTGAAAGAACTAATGAAGTAAATGCTGAAGCATTGCTCGACGAGGTTCTAGCTTCCTAGAGCTTTTTTGTGAGCGCCACCGCTAACGTCTGTGTCGTAATTCCAGCTGCAGGTTTGGGTGAGCGTCTGGGTCTAAATCAACCTAAAGCATTTGTTTCCATAAATAATTGGTCCTTACTTTCATTAACTATCAAAAGAGTTTTAGAAATTTCGAGAGTTGGACACTTGATAGTTGCAGTACCGGCCGATTCAAAGGCAGAAGCACTAGATCATATTGATAGAGCAATGCGAGATGCTGATCGAAAGATTGCATTTGATGTTGTTGAAGGTGGAGTAACTCGAACCGAGTCGGTGAAAAATTCTCTTCTTGCACTTGATCAACTAGATTCTTTAGTTCTAGTACACGATGCAGCTCGACCATTTGTGCCCAAGTCAGTATTTGAAAACGTTATCGAAACACTTGATAGTGGCTCCAAAGTTGTTATTCCAGTAATCCCAGTTTCAGACACCATCAAAACTGTTGATGAAAAATCAGAAGTTCTAAACACACTTGATAGATCAAAACTTCGAGCTGTGCAAACCCCACAAGGATTTGCTCGCGAGGTTTTGTCAGAAATTTATGCTACAGCAGATTTGCAACCCACCACAGATGATGCAGGTTTAGCAGAACTTGCAGGAATAGTTGTCACAACTGTTGAGGGTTCTGTGGAATCATTCAAGATAACCACACCATTTGATTTAGAGATGGCACAAAGTTTTATGAATAGGAAATAACTTATGACAAATAGAATCGGTGTTGGTGTTGATGTTCACCCTTTTGAACAAGGCAGAGAATTAAATTTAGCTGGAATAAATTGGCCGAACGAAACAGGTTTAGCAGGACATTCAGATGGTGATGTTGTGGCACATGCATGTGCAGATGCACTTTTATCTGCTGCAGGTTTAGGTGATTTAGGTTCTAATTTTGGAACTGATAAACCTGAATGGAAAGGTGCTAGTGGAATTAAACTTCTTTCAGCTGCAGCAAAAATTGTGAAAGATGCTGGATGGAAAATTGATAACGTTGCAGTGCAATTAATTGGCAACAAACCAAAAATTGGTGCAAGAAGACTAGAAGCAGAAAAAGCATTAACAGATGCTGTTGGTTCCCCAGTTTCATTGGGCGCAACAACAACTGATGGTTTAGGTCTAACGGGTCGAGGCGAAGGCGTAGCGGCCATTGCTCAGGCACTAATTAATCGCTAAATATTTGCAAATTACTTTGTAAAAAACCAATCGAATAGAATAAAACAACTTATGCGCCTCTATGACACTTCATCTCGAAGCTTGAGAGATTTCACTCCTATTAAAAAAGGTGAAGTCGGAATGTATTTATGTGGTGCCACAGTTCAGGGTTCACCTCATATTGGTCACATCAGATCAAGCATGGTCTTTGATGTGTTACGAAGATATTTTGAATTCAACAACTACAAAGTAATTTTAGTTCGAAATGTAACTGATATTGATGACAAAATTATTCATAACGCAGGCCATGAAGATATAACTTGGTGGGAATTAGCAGCTCGTTATGAAAAAGAATTTACTTGGGCTCATGAACAATTAGGAAATTTGACTCCTACTATTGAACCAAGAGCTACCGGACATATTCCACAAATGTTTGAAATAATTCAAACTCTAATTGATAAAAATCATGCCTACGTTGCCCAAGGATCTGTTTGGTTTTCTGTTAGATCCTTTAAAGAATACGGTTCATTATCAGGACAAAAAATTGATGAAATGCTAACAGCCCAAGATCCGGAAAAAGGAAAAAAAGATCCACACGATTTTGCACTTTGGAAAGCAAGTAAAGATGGGGAACCATTCTGGAATTCACCTTGGGGACCAGGAAGACCTGGTTGGCATATTGAATGCTCAGCAATGGCGCAAGCTTATTTAGGAAATCAATTCGATATTCATGGTGGAGGTTTAGATTTAGCTTTTCCTCATCATGAAAATGAAGTAGCACAATCAAAAGCTGCTGGACAAAAGTTTGCCAATTATTGGTTACATAATTATTGGGTCACCCAAAGTGGTGAAAAAATGAGTAAATCACTTGGTAACACTATGAAAGTTAGTGAAATACTTTCCAGATTCAGAGCAATAGATGTGAGATTCTATTTATTATCTGCGCATTATCGAAGCAATCTTGAATTTTCCGACCAAGCATTAAGTGATGCCGCAACAGCCTTTTCACGAATTGAACAATTTGTGGTGAGAAGTAATGAAAAAGTTGGATCAGTTGAGCTGGCAAAAGCTCTTCCCCCAGCTTTCCAAGAAGCACTAGATGAAGATCTTGCTACACCAAGTGCGTTTGCCGTAATTCATGAATTTGTCACAAACGGAAACACCGCTTTGGCAAATGATGCTGCGGATTTGAAAGAAATTTATGTACAAGTTAGAACTATGTTGAATATTTTAGGACTTGATCCTTTGAACAAGCAGTGGCAAAAAGAAACAAGCCAGGATGCAAATAATGCTCTTGATTCATTGATTCAAACGATGCTTAAGCAGAGAAATGATGCTCGGGCAGCAAAGAATTTTGCTGGGGCAGATAGTGTTCGAGATGCACTAAATAGTGCAGGAATTTTGATTGAAGACACCGCTCAAGGTTCACGCTGGTCTATTAATAAAGAATCGAAGTAATTAAATGGCTTTTAAGAATGCACGTAAACCAGGTGGCAAAAAAACCGTTAGCTCAGGTGGAAAAAATAGAAAAGCCTTAAAGGGAAAAGGACCTACCCCAAAAGCAAAAGATAGACCTGCTCATGTGAAATACCGTGACAAGAAAGAACGAAACCCCAAAAACACCAGAAGTGCCCAATTCACGAAAGAACCAAGAAGATCTTTTAGTAATAACGAAAAGCGCTCAGCTTCAGATTTTATTTTAGGCAGAAATCCAGTTTTGGAAGCCTTAAAAGAAAACGTTGATGCAGCAGTATTGCGAATTGCAAACGGTGTTGATGTTGATGACAGATTAAGACAAATTTTGACTTTAGCTAGTGATAAAAATCTACCTGTTATGGAAGTGGAAAGAAGAGAATTAGACCGTTTAACAAATAACACAAACCATCAAGGAGTTGCTTTAGCTGTTGCTCCTTATAAATATCAAAACATTAAAGAAGTTTTAGCTCACGTTAAAACCACTCCGTTAGTGGTGATTCTTGATGGGGTCACAGATCCACGTAACTTAGGTGCAGTAATTAGATCTGCGGCAGGTTTTTACGCGAATGCGGTTGTAGTTACAGAAAGAAGAAGTGCTGGGGTAACGGGTGCGGTTTGGAAAACAGCTGCAGGTGCACTTTCTCATGTTCCTGTTTGTCAGGTTGTAAATATCACAAGAACTATTACCGAACTTCAAGAACGAGGGTTCTTTGCTATTGCATTAGATGGTGATGGTGATTTAAATCTTGAACAAGTAGATCCAGATTTAGCTAATCGACCACTGCTACTAGTAATTGGTGCTGAAGGTCGGGGAGTTTCCCGACTTGTTGCCCAGACTTGCGATCTGAGAGTTCAAATTCCGATGAGTTCCAAAATTGAATCTTTGAACGCAGCCGTAGCAACAGGTGTGGCACTGTATTCAATTACGAGGTCGCGTAAACTCAATTAGTCAAAAGATTTAAATAAATACCTGCCGACGTGGCGCAACTGGTAGCGCACCCGACTTGTAATCGGGCGGTTAGGGGTTCAAGTCCCCTCGTCGGCTCCATAACCAATTTAATCTAATTCCTTGCACAAGTCCTACTCCAACTAAAATTAAAGCTGCACCTATTGGTTGATACCAATGCAATCCTTCACTCAAGAAAATAACTCCAGCAATTGTAGAAACTATTGGTGTTGCATAAGTAATAGTTGCAGCAGCCAAACTACTTACATCGCGAATAATTTTATAAACCAAAGGGAAAGCTAAACCTGTTGAGAATATTCCAAGAAAAAGTATTGCTCCCCAGGTTGACGAACTTATTTGAGTAGGAACAGAAGTGAAAATCAAACATAAAATTAGTAACTGAATGGCTGAAGCACTTAATTGCGCACCAATGAAGGATGAGGGACTAAATCCAAGTTCGGTAACTTTGGCACGGGTGTAGATAACAACACCTCCATAACAAGCAGTTGCTACCACGACTGCCAAAATTCCAAGCAAATCATTTTCGCCACTATTTCCTTCCCAAATTCCAATTAAAACTAGAACTCCAACAAAACCAGTTAGAACACCTAAATATTCATTTCGACTAATTCTGTCTTTAGGAATAAATGCCATTGAAAAAAGCGCTGTCCATAACGGGGTAGCAGCATTGGTGATGCCTGCCAAAACTGAAGTTATTTGAGTTTCACCATAAGCAATTAATGCAAAAGGAGCTGTGTGTTGCAAGAAGCCTGCGATGTTTGCTCTGCCCCATGCTTTTTTTGTATTAGGAAGTTTCTGTTTAATGATCAATAAAATAATCAGAACCGTTAAGGCCCCAAGTGCAACTCTGCCAAAAGCAATTTGTAAAGGTGAGAGGTTACTTCCAGATATTTTTATGAAATAAAACGACATTCCCCACACAATGGTTAAGAAAATCCATGATGGAAGCCAAGTTTTTAATGGTGGAGAAGTTGTCATAGAAAAACCAATTATGTCATGACTAAACCCACTTGAGTCACACAATTAACGTTAATAACGAAAAATGTGGTTGGTGTGATTGAGACGACACGACCAAACGCGTAATCGCATACTTTTTACTTCACTATTACATACGATAGGGGAGCGCTCAAAAATAGAGACAAAAAAGCTTTTAGGAGAAAACTTAAATAATGGATGCCGTCTCAGTTTCCCCCGGCAATGGTGAATTTTCACTAAGTGATCGTGATAAAGAAATATTAGAATTTGAGCGCCAATGGTGGAAATACTCAGGGGCTAAAGAACAAGCAATTAGAGAACTTTTCGGCATGAGTGCAACTAGGTACTACCAAGTATTAAACGCACTAGTTGATCACCCAGCTGCCTTAAGTTTTGATCCAATGTTGATTAAAAGATTACAAAGAATGCGCTCGACTCGTGCTCGCAATCGTTCTGCACGAAAACTTGGCATTCAACTTTAAAGTAAATTTCTTGGCCTAAATTATGCCAACTGGAAATGTTTTATGGTTTAACACCGAAAAAGGCTATGGGTTTATTAAAGCCAAAGACGGTTCAGAAATCTTTGTTAGAGAAAACTCAATCACCTCTAAGGGTTTACGAACTCTAGAAGAGGGACAAAAAGTTGAATTTGAAATTGATATGAAGATTGATCCTCGTGGACCAAGCGCCACAAATGTGGTGGTTATTTAATTCTCAGCCGGTATTTCTTAAACCTGTGGCAATGCCATTAATTGTCAATAAGAGAGTGCGTCTTAAAAGTGGATCAGTATTTTCTGGGTTTTGATTAAGCTCTCTTACTTTTTTAAGTAATGAGACTTGTAGGTATTGCAATGGCAATAAGTAGGTATCTCTAATTTGCAAAGTCTTTTTAAGGGATATCTGGTTATCAAGTATTTCTTTTTCACCAGTTAACCACAGAATTTGGTTCTTAGTTTCTTCATATTCGGCCTTTACTTTTTCAAACATATGATGAAATTCAGGTGGCACTAATTCTGTGACGTAATGTTGAGCAATTTTCATATCAGCTTTTGCCACAGTCATTTCAACGTTACTGATGAAGTTTTTGAAGAAAGCCCAATTTTTTGCCATGTGACGAAGTGTTTCGTCATGTCCTGCATCTCGGGCGGCTTTAATTCCCGAACCAACACCAAACCAACCTGGAATAATTTGTCTAGATTGTGTCCAACCAAATACCCATGGAATTGCGCGTAAAGATTCAATACCTGCATTTGCTTGTCTCTTTGCAGGACGAGATCCAAGGTGTAAATCTGCTAGTTGTTCAACAGGTGTTGATAAGGCAAAGTAAGTTGCTAAATCTGGGTCTTTAGTTAAAGAGTTGTATTTTTCTTGCGCTGAAAGACTGACCTTATTCATCACTTCATCCCATTTATTAAGATCAGTTTGATTTACTCGTGCTGCAGCATGAAGCAAAGTTGCTTCCAAAGTTGCAGCAACTAATAATTCTAAGTTTTCTCTCGCAAGTTGAGGTAGTAAATATTTGTCACTAATTACTTCACCTTGTTCAGTTAATTTCATATCACCAACGACAACACCCCAAGGCATCGCCAAGATTGCATCATGGGTTGGTCCACCACCACGGCCAACAGTTCCACCACGACCATGGAAAATTCTTAAACGAACACCATGTTTCACGGCAACGTCACGTAGTTTTCTTTGAGCTAGTTGGATTTCCCACTGGCTTGTTGTTATGCCTGCATCCTTGTTTGAATCGGAGTAGCCAAGCATTACTTCTTGCACGTTGTCGCGTAAAGAAACAAGAATTCGGTAAGAAGGAGTAGATAGAAGAGTTTCTAGAATTTCGCCAGCATTTCTTAACTCATCAACAGTTTCTAGCAATGGCACAAAGTTAACTTTGGCCACTTTTGCTGGAAGATCTACTAAACCGTTTTCTTTTGCCAAGATAACTGCTGCCATCAAATCATCAGGACCTTTAGTCATGGAAATGATGTAGGTATCAATCACGTCATCTCCGTATTGCAACAGGGCTTGATTAATGGCACCAAAAGTTGAATAGGTGCGAATTGCTTCAGCATCTGTAAGAGCACTAGGTGTTGTTCCAGCAGCTGTTGCAGCAAGAGGTCGAGGAGAATCCAATTCTTGGGCAAGTAATGCAAAACGTTCTGACTTAGTTAATTGGGCATAAGGTTTGTAAATTATTTTTGCTCTGTCAATCAAGGGAGCAAGGGCATCGTGGTGTTTATCTGAGTGCTCTCTAACGTCTAGTTTGGCAATTTGAAGTCCAATTGCAGCAGCTGTTCGAAGAGCTTTACCCAATACTCCCTGAGCAATTAGGCCACTTCTTTCATTGTTTAGAGCGATGAACAATTTGTTTAAGTCCTCAACGAATTCCTTTTCGCTGCCGTAATCAACTCCTGGAACATGACCTGCTTTGTTAGCAAATCGAATCCTGGTTTGCTCTAAGCGATGACTTATGGCAGAGATTTTTAAACGATAAGGTTCTTCAGCATTAATTCTTTTCATTCGAGAATCTAATCCACTTAAAACTGTCAGATCTTTTTCAACCGAATCCCATAATTGATCATCAGCTGGTGAAATACGATCTGAAATAGATAAGTCATCTGCTAAACGTTTAAGAGTTAGTTGCAAAACCCTAATTGCGTGTCCTCTTTGTAAAGTCAAAACATTTGTTGTCACTTCAGGGGTAACAAATGGATTACCGTCTCTATCTCCACCTATCCATGATCCAAAAGTTAAAGGTGTATCAGTTGGTTTTAGTTTTTCTCCCACACCAAGTTCAAATGCGATGCGATTTAGTTCTTGTAAAACTTCAGGCAAGGCTCCAGTTGCTGCATCATCTAAATAGTTCATGGCATTTCTTGCTTCGTCAAGAACTTCTGGTCGCTCTAACCTAAGTTCATCGGTTTGCCATAAAAGATCAATGATTTCGGAAAACTGATCATCATTAACTGTGGTGAGTGAGGAGGTGGAATATTTCTCACTTAACAGTTCAGCAATTCTCTTTAGTTTCAATAACACGCTTCGACGAGAAGCTTCAGTGGGATGGGCAGTAAAAACTGGACGAACGTGAAGATTTTGAAACGCTTCCTCAATTACATCTTGTTTAATTCCTGCTTCTTTAATTCTGGTTGCAACTTGGGCTAACCAAGTTCCGTTAGTGTTTCTTTCTTGCGCTCTGTCTTGAGATCTAAAAAACTGTTCGGTGATGTTTGCTAAATGAAAATAAACACTAAATGCTCGTGCAAGTTTGATGGCTGAATCTAAATCAATGTGGGCCAGTAATTGGGCAACCTCATTAGGTTTATCTTTTGAGAGCAGTCTTATTTTTTCAACTAATTCAAATAATTGTGGACCCTCTTGTCTGGTTAAAGATTGACCTAAAAGGATTCCTAAACGATGAATCTCAGAGCGCATCAGCGCATCTGAATCTTGTCCACCATTAGTTGTCATGAGGCAATTCTATGCAGAGAATAATCTTTAAATAATCTTGACAAGGTTTACTTCCACAAACTCAAGTGATTATCGAAAAATTAATTAGCTTTGGGATCTTTGCCCGACAAAACATCAGCAGCATCGATGATGCGATAGGCATATCCCTGTTCAGCTAAGAATCTTTGGCGATGTGCAGCAAAGTCAGCATCAATGGTGTCTCTGGCTACAACGGCATAAAAACGTGCAGTTCTACCATCTGCTTTTGGTCTTAAAACTCGACCAAGTCTTTGTGCTTCTTCTTGTCTGGAGCCAAAAGATCCAGAAACTTGAATAGCAACTCCTGCTTCTGGTAAATCAAGTGAAAAGTTTGCAACTTTACTTACTACTAATACTTTTAGATCTCCAGATCTAAAAGCTTCGAAAAGTTTTTCACGTTCTTTAATTGGAGTTGACCCATCAACAACAGGTGCTCCTAAATGTTGACCAAGTTCTGCTAATTGATCTAAATATTGTCCAATAACTAAAACTCTGTCATCACTATGTTTTGCAACTAAAGTTTCCACCACAGTATTTTTAGATAAAGTAGTTGACGCAAGTCGATACTTATCTTCTCTTTCAGCAGTTGCATAAGTTAAGCGTTCATGTTCTGGAAGAGTAACTCTTACTTCCACGCAATCTGCTGGAGCAATCCAACCTTGATCAGCCATATCTTTCCAAGGTGCATCAAACCTTTTTGGGCCAATAAGTGAAAACACATCATCTTCACGACCATCTTCACGAACCAAAGTTGCAGTTAAACCAAGACGACGACGAGATTGAATATCAGCTGTGAATCTAAAAACAGGTGCTGGAAGTAAATGAACTTCATCATAAATAATCAAGCCCCAATTTTTAGCATCAAAAAGTTCAAGGTGTGCATAAACACCTTTTCTTTTAGTAGTTAAAACTTGGTAAGTAGCAATTGTTACGGGACGAATTTCTTTCTTGGAACCGGAATATTCACCGATTTCATCTTCAGTCAAAGTGGTTCTTTTTAATAATTCTGATCTCCATTGACGAGCTGAAACTGTGTTAGTAACTAAAATTAAAGTTGTTGTGGCAAGAGTTGCCATGGCACTTGCACCCACAATTGTTTTTCCAGCACCGCAAGGAAGAACCACAACACCAGATCCACCATGAACAAATGATTCAGAAGCAATTTGTTGGTAACCTCGAAGCTCCCACCCTTTTTGAACTAATTCAATTGCGTGAGCATCGCCATCAACATAACCTGCATAATCTTCAGCAGGCCAACCTAGTTTTAGTAATTGTTGTTTAAGTTGTCCTCGTTCTGAGGGGTGAACCACAATGTTTTGGTCATCAATTCTTTGTCCAACTAGAGGCTGAATTCTTTTGCTACGAAGAATTTCTTCTAAAACTGGGAGATCTTCACAATGCAAAATCAATCCGTGAACAGGATCTTTATTCAAACTTAAGCGACCATAACGGTCCATAAGTTCTGCCACATCAACAAGTAATCCGTGGGGAACTGCGTAGCGAGAATATTTAAGAAGTGTGTCAACCACACTTTCTGCATCTAATCCAGCAGCTCTGGCATTCCATAAACCAAGCGGCGTTATTCGATAAGTGTGAACGTGTTCTGGGGATCTTTCCAATTCAGCAAAGGGAGCAATGGCACGTCTTGCTTCTGCTGATAACTCGTGATCAATTTCTAATAGAAGTGTTTTATCACTTTGGACAATCAATGGACCATCGGTCATTTACTTTTTGCCCTTTTCTGCTCCAGCTATGCGAGAGATTGCATAGTCACGAATTCTTGAATCTGTTAAATCAAAACCTGTTAACAAACCACCTTCAAATCTAATTGGTTCCACAATTCGATTTGAACTCATTCCGTGAGTATCAACGTAGGTAATTGTAATGCACACATCACCTGGTTTGCTTCCTGAAATTACTTTGTCAACAACTTCTCGGCATAATTCAGCAATTTCACTGGCTGGAGTTTTATTTGGAGCAGCTGCTGGAGTAACTGGTTTTGCTTTTGGATCTTCGCCAGCTCTTAACGCTTTAATTGCAGCGTCAAGCAAAGCTGCATCCGGTGGAGCACCTTCAGGTGCTGGTCGTGGTCTAACTCTTGCAGGAGAACGTCTTTCATTTGGGGCAGGAACTGTGTCATCAATTGGTTCATCAATTTGTTTGATGTCACCAAGTTTTCTTACTAAATCATTAATTAAATATTCAAGAGGTTGGGGAACTTCTGTGGTGGTGTATTTGTTTAAGAATTCAAGAATTCTTTCAGCTGTATAACCACGTTCCATTGCTCTTTGCAATGAAGATTCAGTAAATCTAAATACTTGAGCTGCACCGCGTGATTCTTGATAAGCCATATGTCTTAACTCTGATGCAACTTCAGCAGCAGGAGGTCCTGGTATTACTGCAGTTAAATCTGCTTGTAACACAAAAGTTGCTATTGCATCTGGAAGAAGTGGTGCAATTGCAGAAACTAACATTTGATCTGGTTTAACTGCATAACCTTTTGGATCAGCAACAGCAGCTCTAGCAGCCGCAGTTCTTGCTTCTGGGGAAGGCATTGTGTAACGCATTTCTCCTAAAGCTCTACCGGTTGTGGCAAGAACACCTAACCCACGAATTCCAATTGTGTTTGCTTCACCCAAAATTGCTTTTACTAAAGTTTCAATTTCTTCTTTATTTTTTCTTGGTCTTAACCAAGTTACATATTCCACAACTGCTTCTGGATCTGGTTCAAAGCCAGGTTCAAGCGCAGCTAAGGCATCAAGCACTAATGATCTAATTTCTGGTGCAAGTGGTTTATCAACTTCGGGAGATAAAGCATTAATTCTTATTTCGCCAACTTTTCCAACTAAAGATGCAACTCTTGTGGTTGTTAACCAAGCTTCAGCTAAAATTGCCCAACGCTCTTCCACACTCTTTGTGCGCCACACATCAAATGCAGGTGTAGGTAACCAAACTTGTTCTTTGTCATCGCCTGCGGCTAGGAGTCCTGCTGAAAAAGCAATTTCGGAAAGAAGTGCAGCAATGTTTTCATCATCATTACAAATCTTTGCTGCAATAGTTAAATCTCGTTGCGCTAATCCACCATTTCGTAAAACTGCTGGAGGAGTTTCTCCCCAATTATCAAGAAGTTCTTCTACTAATTGCACAAACTGCAAACCAGCAGCACCTGCTGCTCTATCTACTTGTACAGGATCTCTTTGCGCTTTGGTTTTAATATTTTTGTTATTTGAAATATCTTCAGGTAAGTAACTTGGTGTTCTCATCACTAAAGCAATTTCTCTTGGCAAAGTTAAAGCATCGCGAGCTGTAGCAACCAAAACACCATGAGCCATTAAATATTCGTGACCATTTTTAGCACTAGTAATTCCTGCATCACGATTTAATTTTGACAAAGTTATAACCGGGGGACCCCATAGTAATTCATTTAAAACATCTTGCGTTCCTTTTGGCCCTTTACTTACTATTTCTTCAATTCTTTCTTGATTTGCAATGGCAGCTAAATCAGGTCTTTCATGTAAAAAGCAAGGACCAAAACCTGCAGGATGAGGAGCTACTACTTCTTTTAACACCGGGACAAAGCGCATTCCGTTGTCATCGCCCCAAATAATTGCAAGCAAACGCAATTTATCTAAAGCAGCACCAATTTTGTCATTATTGTTTAAGACTTTTTCTAAATCTTTTTTAGTAAATGGTTCATTGAGAACTGAAATTACTTCTGAGACTCCAACTGTCCAAGCATCTAATCGATCTAGTACTCGGGTGACTGATGAATTAGTAGCTGCTCTTGCAGCAAGTTTGGCGATGTCAGTTGGAACAGGATGAACTAAATCTGGGCGTTGAATTAACATCAAGCGCATTGAGTGATCATCTCTTTGGCGAAGTGCATCAACCAAAGTGCCTGGATCAATTGCATCAGGCTTGGTCGTTTTTTTCTCAGGTTTTGCTTTGCCCTCTTTAGGCTGGGCAGCAGTTTTTGGAGACATCCGGACAAGTTTACCGAAGTTGAACAGGTGGGGTTTTACTCAGCCCAACTCCAGCAGAGGTGTATACGCGGAGTAGGCAGGAAGAAATCGGATTCGCTACCCTAGAGGTTACGACTAAAACAGTCGCAAATTACTACTTATATAACTTGGGGTGAGTGCTCGTGCCAACTGGAAAAGTTAAATGGTACGACGTGGAAAAAGGTTTCGGTTTTCTAGAGACTGATGAAGGCGAAGATGTTTTCGTTCACGTAACAGCTTTACCTGATGGAGTTATTCCAAAACCAGGAACACGTGTTGAATTTGGCGTTGCCGAAGGTCGACGTGGCACACAAGCTTTGCAAGTAAAAATTTTAGAAGCTCCACCAAGTTTGGCAAAAGCAGGTCGAAAAGATACTGACGACATGGCTGCCACATTAGAAGATGTCATCAAATTACTTGATGGTGTTTCAAATCAATTACGTCGTGGACGTTATCCAGATGATTCATCTGCCACAAAAATTGCTGCAGTATTAAGAGCAGTTGCTAACGACCTCGACGCTTAAAAAGAAAGCCAAACATTAAATGGCTAATGCATTAGAAACAAAACTAAGCAATGCCAAGGATGTTGCTCGCAAATTTTTAGTTGAGGAAATTACCGAACAAAGAGTTGGCGAATATTTAGGTTTTGTTGTTGAAGGCGAAAATGTTGCCACGCACAAATTTAAATGTGTTGATAAAGCTTATGTTGGTTGGAATTGGGCAGTAACACTTGCCATTGTTGATTCAGCAAGTGAAGTAACTGTTAGTGAAATTCTTTTATTACCTGGAGAAGGTGCAATTCTTGCTTCATCTTGGATTCCTTGGGAACAAAGAGTTGAACCAGGAGATATTGGTGTTGGAGATGTCTTACCAACTGCACCAGATGACACTCGTTTAGTTCCTGGTTACACAGGTGTTGATGATTTGTTTGAAGAGAAATTAACCCCAGAAGGTTGGGAAGTTGGTTTAGGAAGATTTCGAGTTCTATCTGTTCTAGGTAAAGATCAAACCGCAATGCGTTGGTATGACGGTGATCGTGGACCGCGTGCTCCAATTGCAGAAGCTGTTACAGATAAATGTGTTTCTTGTGGATTTTATGTTGCAATATCTGGTTCATTGGGAAGAAGTTTTGGGGTTTGCACAAATAAATTTGCAGCAGATGATGGAAAAGTAGTTTCAATTGATCATGGTTGTGGTGGTCATAGTGAAATTGTTGTTGACCTTCATTCAATTCCAACTGGTGGCATGGTTTTTGATGACGACAATTTAGACACAGCAGAATTAATTGATGAAGAAGTTACCGAAGTTGAAGTAGCTGAAATTGATGAAGACGACGATGATGACACTGAGGTAGAAGATTTAGAGTTATCCGCTGATGTTATCGATGAATCTGAATTAGAAGAAAGTGACGAAAAAAACTAAAGACCTAGTCTTTTTCTTCTTCGCTTAATAATTCTTAATCCAATTAGACCTAATATAGTTCCCATAATTGTAATGCGAAGCCAAATTATTTGAGTTTGATCGTCAATAAAATCTGGTTGATAAATCAAAACAAAAGTGGCCAATGCAAATAGAACAGTTCCTGCATATAAAAGATTAATTCCATCTGTTTCGATAGGTTTTAAATCCTGAGGATCAATATTTATTTTCTTCACGCAAGACCTTTAAATGCTTTAACTATTTGTTCAGCGTGATCAACTGGATGTTTGGTGTAAATCCCTAACCAGTCTGCAACGGTGTACTTACCTCTTTCAGAATGTATTCCTTCTTTTTCTAAATCTGAAACACTTATGCGATTTAAAACATCAGCAGTTGATGCCCTAACGGCCTTGTAAACAGCCAAGGAATTTTTTATATCTGAGGTTTGATAACCCAAACTTGGGGTTATCGCCCAATTACCTTCGTCATATCCCATAATTGTCGGACTAGTTTTTTCTCCGAGCAAACTTCTTAATCTGGAGTACGAACTGGTTTCTGAATCAGCTAAGTGGTGAACCACCATACGAGCAGACCATCCCTCTGGTGCTCTTTTATCCAAGTCTGTTCCTTGGGATAAAGCTTCTTCAACAGCACTTGTTGCAGAAATATATTTGGAAATCGCGGCTTTTAATTCAGTTTCATTCATACTGATAAGCATAACTCTGACATAATGGAAAACATAATGAGATTCTTAATCAAGATTGCTGCTGTGGCATTAGCCGTGTGGGTGACCACAATGATTGTGCCTGGAATTCAAGTCTCAGCAGGACTGCGTAACTATTTAGTTATTGCACTAATTCTTGCCTTAATCAATGCCACCTTGGGAACGCTGTTGAAAATTCTCACTTTGCCGCTAGCTTTCTTATCTTTAGGAATTTCCCTGCTGGTAGTAAATACTGCAATGTTGTTGATCACTGATCGATTGAGTGAGTCCCTGACGATTACAGGTTTTTGGTCAGCCTTTTTTGGTGCAATTTTGATTTCAATTATTTCTAGCATGATCACTCAAATTACGACTAAAAAAGTCTAAATTCAAAAATTCTGGTGCCAGTGTGACTAATGATTTAGTCATGAATTACACTTAGAGATGTTGGAACAAAAGTTTCATCGTTCTCCCCGCCAAAACGTTTAATTAACGTTTACTTGCGAGTCTTGGCAGTAAATAGATCGAATCAGGATCTTTTCGAGACGCGCTAGTCGTCTCGAAAGTAGTTAATCTAATGTCATTTTTTGATTTAGGCGTAAACCCGTCTATCGTGAAAACCCTTTCCAAATCTGGGATCAATGATCCTTTCCCAATTCAAAAAGCAACCTTGCCTGATGCCATAAGTGGCAAAGATGTTTTAGGTCGTGGACAAACTGGTTCCGGTAAAACTCTGGCATTTGGTTTGGCTGTATTAACAAAATTGGCTAATCGAAAAGCAAAACCACATCATCCTTTAGCAATTATTTTGTCTCCTACTCGTGAATTAGCAATGCAAATTAACGATGTGATCGCACCGTTAGCTCAATCAGTGCAATTGAATTCTCGTTTAATTGCCGGTGGAATGCCTTATGGAAATCAAATTCAAGCTTTAAGACAAGGTGTACCTATTTTGGTTGCAACACCTGGTCGTCTAATTGACTTAATGGAACAAAAGCACGTTTCATTATCTGAAACTGAAATCGTCGTTCTTGATGAAGCAGATCAAATGGCTGACATGGGATTTTTGCCAGCAATGAAAGAAATTCTTAATGCCTGCAAACCAAAGGGCCAAAGATTACTATTCTCAGCAACCTTAGATAGAGGTGTTGATGGATTAGTTAAGAAGTATCTGAACAATCCTGTGACTCACTCTGTTGATACTGATAAAGCTTCAGTTTCAACGATGGAACATCATGTTTTAGTAATTCATCCAAACGATAAAGAAATTATCACCGCACAAATTGCTGCTCGAGAAGGAAAAACTATTTTGTTTGTTCGCACTCAACATGGTGCAGATAAATTAGCGCAAAAACTTGCTCATGCAGGAGTTCCAGTCGGAGCACTTCATGGTGGTAAATCACAATCTGTTCGCACCAGAACTTTGGCTGCATTTAAATCAGGGTTAACTCCTGCGTTAGTTGCCACAGATGTCGCTGCACGTGGAATTCACGTTGATGATGTTTCTTTAGTTGTTCATGTTGATCCACCACAAGATCCAAAAGATTATTTGCATCGCGCAGGAAGAACTGCACGAGCTGGTGAATCTGGAGTTGTAGTAACCCTTACAACAACTCGTCAACAAAACACAGTTCGAGGATTAACAGATCGTGCCGGAGTTAAACCAAAGATAACTCGTGTAAGACCTTTAGCAAGAGAATTAATGGAAGTAACCGGGGCAAGAGAACCAAGTGGTGTTCCTTGGATTGCACCTGCAACAAAAGAGCGTCACGATAATCAAAAAGGTGGTCCAAGAAAGAGAAGATCAAGACCACGTCCACATGAAAGACGTCGTCGTCCTCGTTAATTAAAAGTAATTAATTCCTGAACGAATTAATTGTACACCAAGAATTAAAAGAATTACTGCTGCAATTCTGACAAGTACTTGATAAAGCCATAAAGGCATTTTGTTTCTTGATGTTCCTAATCCCCAGGCAAGTAGTGCTTTACTTCCAACGAGTAATAAATAGAAACCAAATAGAAAACCAGCCGCATCCCAAAATCCTTTGTTCCAACCAGTTGTTAAAAGCGTTCCACCTGCAGTCATCCAAAATAGCCAAGCTGAGGGATTGATAAAATTAGTTAAAATTGCTTTGAAAAGTGTTGTTTTAGTTGAGCCAAGTGTGTTATCTAAATTCATATTTTTTTGAGGATCTGTTCTCCCAGCGATCCAAGATTCGTAAGCAAAGTAGGTTAAAACAAGTGCTCCCACAATGCTTAGAAACCCGATAGCTGAATCATTTACTTGGCGTAAAACAAATAACGAAATAACAATTATTGGTAAATCTGTGATCAATGGGGAAAGAGCAACTCTTAAACCATGACTGGTTCCACCTCGAAGAGAGGCAGAAATTACCAACGCCAGCAATGGGCCAGGAGCTAGGCCAACTCCTAAACCAAGCAGTAAACCTTGAATTAAGAATTCCATTTATTTAATGCGCAGCTGGTGCTGCATCTTGTCCGCGTTCTTTTAATTTATTATTGGGCAACATCACCGCGAAAATAATTGAAAATGCCACAACAACTGCTCCGATCAGAAAGACAGTTGACATGGAGTTAGCAAAACCTTCCAGAATTGGATGAATCAAAGTTCTATTGGCTGAAGCCAACCAAGATGTGTCATCAAAACCGTTGGGAGAACTTTGGGCTGCTTGTAACAATGCCACAGTTTGTGCATTTGCTGGATCTGCCAAGGCTTGTTGATACTCAGGTTGCGAAACTGAAGCGGCAAATGCATCGGAGGTTTCTTTACCAACTTTTCCAAACAAAATTGAAATAAATGCTGCGGTTCCAACTGTTGCACCAAGTTGTCTGAAAAGGGTTACCGAGGAAGTTGCTACACCTAAATCTTTCATCGCAACAGCATTTTGAACAGCAATAACAGTTGGTTGTAACACTCCACCAAGTCCAACTCCGAAAAGGTATGACAAGAAGGCAATCCACCAATAAGAAGTATCGGCATTAAAAGTTGTCATTAAGAATAAAGAAATTGTCAAAAAGATCGTTCCAAGAACTGGCAACATTTTGTATTTGCCCAGTTTTGAAATAGTTCTACCTGAAACAATTGAACCTGTCATAATTCCAAAAGTTAAAGGCAACAATTCTAATCCTGCTTTTGTTGGAGATGATCCACCAACAATTTGTAAATAGAGTGGAAGCATTGCCAGTCCACCAAACATTCCAGCACCGGTAATTACACCAATCACAGCTATGAGAGAGAAAGTTTTATCTTTAAAAAGTCTAAGTGGAAGAAGAGCCTCATCTTGCATCCTTTTTTCAAAGTAAACAAAAAGTAATAAACTAACAACCCCAATTACGTAACAAATTATTGCTTTTGAACTTGTCCATCCCCACGTTCTTCCTTCTTGTGCAACGATCAACAAAGGAACAAGACCCGCGGATAGCGATAAAGCACCCCACCAATCAATGGCGTGATTTACTCTTTGAAAATTTGGAATATGCAATGTTCTACCAACAACAAATAATGCAACTAAACCAATTGGAACATTAACAAAGAAAACCCAACGCCAACCCGTCAAACCTAAAATTGATTCTTGTCCAGCAAGAAATCCGCCAACAATTGGACCAATAACACTTGATGAACCAAAGACGGCAATGAAATAACCTTGGTACTTTGATCTTTCTCTTGGTGGAACAATGTCTCCAATAATTGCTAAGGCCAAAGTAAATAAACCACCAGCACCTAAACCTTGAATTGCTCGAAATACTGCTAATTGATACATAGAAGTTGCAAATGCACTTAATGCCGAACCAACTATGAATATTGATATTGCCCAAATGAACAAAGGTTTACGACCAAAAATGTCACTTAGTTTTCCATAAAGCGGTGTTGTGATTGTTGAAGTAATTAAGTAAGCAGTGGTTGCCCAAGCTTGAATCGATAATCCCTGTAAGTCATCACCAATTGTTCTGATGGCAGTTGCAACAATTGTTTGATCAAGAGCGGCTAGAAAGAGTCCTAGCATTAAGCCAATCAAAATTGGTACTACTTCTTTGTGGTCAAGGTATGTATTTGTTGGATCTTTACTTGCTGAATATTGGCTCATGTCGCATATCTTGCTATATAGATAGAAGCATTGGGCATCACGGCTCGATAAGAGCTGAGATGTTCTCACCACATGGGCGTAAAACTAGTCACAAAAACTTGGATGAAGCAGTAGTCAATTAACATTGCAACATGAGGTTAAAGAAAATATCAATTTTTCTGATTTGTGCTCTATTGGCACCAATGACAAGTGTTCCAAGTGGTGCTGTTGAAAATAATGAATTAGCAAGCACTGTTTTAGCGCCAAGTAATTACGTTTTGGCTGATAAAACAAAAGTAGAGAATTTAGTGACTAGCCAATTGAGTAATCCATTATTCTCAACCGGTTATGGGATTTCAATAAGAGATGTGACAGATGGTTCAGTTTTATTTGAAAGTAACGCCCAAAATTCCATGCTTCCTGCTTCTCTCACAAAGATTTACACAGCGGCAAGTACAGCAATCACTCTTGATCCCGATTCACGGTTTGTCACAAAAGTTAAATACTTGGATAACAGTGTTTATTTAGTAGGTGGAGCAGATCCTCAGCTAGGAACTGAAAGTAATCCAGTCAAAGCAGATTTGGCAGATCTGGCAAAACAAACTGCTGAAAAATTAAAAGAATTCAATGTATTTGAAGTAAACGTATTTATCGATGATTCAATTTTGGGGCCGCTACAAAGACCAACTGACTGGGTTGACAATTATTTTTCAAGTAGTGAGATTCATTTAATTTCAGCTCTAAATTTAGATGACCCAAGTGCGCCAGGACAAGCACCAATCGATCCAAGTATTACTACAGGACAAAAGTTTGCACTTTATTTACTTAAAAACAACATCAAAGTAAATGGACTTGTTTTTAGAAAAACTGCGCCCCAGGATGCCTTTGAAGTTGCAAAAGAATATTCAAAATCAGTTTCACAAGTAATTGAAGACTTACTTATTATTTCTAATAACCAAGACGCTGAGATAATTGCTCGAGTAGCATCTTTAGTTGCCCAAAACGATCCATCAACAGAAGCTGCGACGGATTTGATTTTGGAAGATGTTGAAATGCTGGGAATTTCAAGTGTTGACAACGTCATTAGAGATGCAAGTGGATTGAGTAGATCAAATAAAATTTCTCCTTCAGATATCAGTCAATTAATTTACAAAAGTATTAAAAATCCAGAAATAACAAAATCAAATAGAGGCGAAACTGCCAAATTTATGATCACTCCAAGTTTGCCAATTCCAGCT